>QWCZ01000323.1_pt1 | contig 108297 bp, 80 predicted proteins | sample 1972651 | NCBI WGS metagenome assembly QWCZ01 (sample SAMN09866695, study PRJNA288562) | Human oral metagenome isolate pre1_saliva, whole genome shotgun sequencing... | isolation source: mouth | host: Homo sapiens | place: USA: California
AACAAAAGGCAAGATTGGTTAGCGAAACGTCCATCGCGTTCAAGCTGTTCTAACATGTGGAGAGCTTCCGATTGTCGACCAGCAACATCGAGGAGGAAGGCTTTACTAGAATAGGCTTCCCAAAGAGAAGAGTCTAGCTGTATGGCATGATCAAGAATCAGAATCAGTGAATCCGTCTTGCCATTGGATGTCATGATCTGTGTGCTTTGCACAAGTCGCTTTGCTTCTTCTCGATTGTCTTTTTGCAAATTATGCATGCTTACCATGCTCATACAAAGCACAGCCAACAGAAGAGTGAGTAAATGTTTCATCGTAAATGAAGTGTTTTAGTGAAACGTTTTCTTGAAACAAACGAGCAAGTCTAAATAGTGAAAATGTTTTGGACTATGTCATGTCGGCGAAAACGTCTTTTGAAAAGGAGTATAGGTAATAGCTACTTTTTCGATGGTTTTGGAGCACCAACTATACCCTCAATGATTGTCTTGTGAATCCGAGAACCGCTTAGCGGGGATGAGTTAAGCTTATTCATCAGGAGCCTTAATTAAGGGATATCCATTTGCACAATTGCTGGTGAGCAATGTGTCTATTGTGTTCACGTCAAAGTTCACAACACAATATAGTTCTGGATTGTCGTTGAGGTTGAGATAAGTGATTTTGTGCTGCTGGTCGTAAGGGAGACAAAGACGAATCGACAGCAATTCACAATGCTCTGCATTAACATGACGAATGCTAGGAGGAAGCACTAGACGCTTCACACGATTATAAGCAACATCTAATTGCTCTAACTTTGGAAATAGCTCTGGATAGAAGCCAACAAAGCGTTTAGACCCAAAATCAGTAGATGATTTGGGCATGTTTACCTTAACAAACTTCATGTTGTTGTGGCTGATATTAAGAAATACCAAGTCTTGAGGAAACAGAAGAGCATTGTCCAAACTTCGTATCTCATTGTACGAAATATCCAGCGTATCTATATGATACATGGATAGATTAGGCATAGTCTTAAGCTGTTGATGGCTAAGATCGCAATACCCGATATGACTTCCTGCAGGAAACTCGTAGAGAGCTTTGAGACCTTTGACTGGCGTCTGGCTACCATTGAAGTCTAAGAATAGCACAATCAAGAAGATAAACAAGATATTCATTGGAAGTAGTCTAGATGGTTATATAGATCATATTTCAAACCGATTTCTTCCCCGCGGCGCTGATTGTAATCAAGTCTTTTGTGCTCAGCTGGCGTACCTTTTCTTATAATACGTAGCGTATGAGGAGGCATCCAAGAGTAGACACTGAGTACGATTGGTGACAGACGAGGATTGTAACTGATATTTGCTACAAGAATACGAGACTTTTCGTACTTCAAGGGCATATAATGCTCTATGTAATGTACCAAATCGTTGTAAGATAGATCGAGCAGGTCCATATTCCGAAACAAAGGAATGAATGCTGTTATTCTGTTGTGTGAGAAATTAAGCACCCGAAGGTCTGGAGCATAGAGTTCATTCCATACGATTGTGTCGGCCAAATGATTATACGACACATTGAGCTTTTTCAAAGCGATTGGAAGATTTCGCATATTGATACTCCTAATGTTATTGTGCGAAAGGTTGAGCGATTCGATATCGTACATGGAGAGTATCGGAACTTCTGTGAGATTTTGTCCTGATAAATCAAGGTATTTAATGTGAGTTCCCCATGGTAATTGGTAAAGCTTAGCAAGTTTATCTGCTCCAGACGAATCTTTTAAGCTGAAAGATAAGCAACAGAAGAAAGAAAGCAATAAGCCAAGTCCAAGAAAGGTGGTACGAAGCTTATGAAGTGCAAGAGACTTAGTCATAATTTATCGGAGTTTAGAAACATTTGGTATTCTCTGATTGCCTCACTGATTGCCCCATGGTCATATTTGAGCATATAAAAATGTTCGCGGTCGGGATTGAATGGAGCATCTGCCCCAATGAATCCTCCCCCCACCACCACTAACGGTAACTGGTGATTGATCAAGCAAGATTTCAATAAAGATATTGCTTCGTTTTCTAGTTTCTTATCGCCTAGCAACGTTGCTGTTTTCATGTCAGGCTGCAAGTACGCATACCAAGAGAATCTTGTCGTCTTTAATTTTCCACAAAAATAGAAAAATCCTTCCATTCAAACAAATGATTAAGTTGTTTTGGCGTAAAAAAATTCTTCCTCATATTCCCCCTTCTCTTCCTGCCTTATCCTCATCCTTAGAAGTACACACCAAGGTAGTTAGCGTTTGGAGGGGAAATTCCTCGAAAAAAAGAATTTGTGCAAAATATTTTATAGTTGTGAATGGAGAATAGCTATCCAAGTTGTAACTTTGCAGATGGAGCGTAATATCTGTAATTTGTACAAAGAGATATTATGAGGACTGCACCCCAATCGATGAATAAATCTGTGAGGCTGGCGAAGAACATGGCAGACTTCCGTGTGCTATCCTTTGCGGATGTGAACAACCGATGGAGGGCAATTTGTAATCAATGAAACAACATCGTATAAATAAGCCAAGGCTTTGGAACTGAAGTTGGACGGTTCGCAAAGTGTAGGTCTGAAAAACATAAAGAAGATGGCAATTCCTATCGATAACAACCTCTTTCAAGATGTGCAAGACTACATCGCACAAAGCGAAACTTTGTCGTATAAGCGGGTGAAATCTAACCTTGAGGAAGAAAAACGACAAAAATATCTGTACATACAGGTGAGCACCTCGTTAAACAGCCTAGATATTCACTACGAATACTATCAAGGGCGCGTGGAACTCCATTTTGAAGGGAGGTATGCCGATGATAGCTTCCGAAACTTTAAGAACCACTTGATAGCGTCCACCAGCGGCAATGAGTGTTTGAGCTGGAAAGATTGGCAAAAACGCAAAAACGACCGCTGTGTTTTAGAACGAGAAATAAACTCTGCGGAGGATTTGTGTCAGGCTTTTTCAGACATGATTGATATCTTCGATTCCTTGATAAAGCAGTTTACTGATTCACCTAAAACGTCATCTCCTAGTCAAGATGCTGCGAATCAGGTGGCTAATCATGTCTACGAACTTCAAGAGGAGCAGACTGGGCAGTTGGAAGTAAAAATCCGTAAAGTGGGCGAGTTGTCCTTCGACAAGTTGATCATCCCTCCCTATCAAAGACCCTACAAGTGGACCGCAAAGAATGTCAATCAACTGATTTCCGACCTTCTTACCTTCAAACATCAACAGCAGTATCGCCTCGGCACGCTGGTGTTGCACAACAATGAAATCGTGGATGGTCAGCAACGTATCATCACCTTGGCTTTGCTGATTCGAGTCATGTACGAGACCTTGCCAGAGGGATCAGTCAAAGACAACTATCAAGAGCAGCTGGAGGGGGTTGAGGCTTTTATGACATCGGAGAATGTCGCTTTTACCCATCGCTACACTCTGCACAATGTCGTTGAGAACATCCACGCCATCCAGCAACGTCAGGCAGACTTTGACCAGCAACTTTTGGATTTCCTTTTGAACAAGTGCGAGTTTGTGGTGGTGAGTTTGGGCAGCATATCAGAAGCGTTCCAGTTTTTCGATGCTCAAAATGCGCGTGGCAAGGATCTTGCCCCACACGACCTGCTCAAAGCCTACCATCTGAGGGAGATACCCTCGCTCACCGAGGAGGATAGCCACAATATTGACGAATGGCAAAAGCAGTCCACCGACTTTTTGAAGGAACTTTTTCTCATCTTGTTTCGCGCCAAACGATGGTCGCATGGCAAGACGGCAAAGTATTTTACGAAAGATCACACAGAGATGTTCAAAGGCATCTCCTTGATCGATGGCAAACGCTATCCCTTCTATCAGATGGAAGTCATCGTCCATCTGTTTACGACGATGTATAATAAAGACCCCGTCCGGATGATCGACCAGCAGCGTATCGAATATCCCTTCAATCTCGATGATCAAATCGTCAATGGAGGACGTTTCTTTGATATGATTCGACATTATGCAGACTTGTATCAGCGGATTCGCAATTATCGAGATACCTTGCCAGATGGAAGTCGTGCGAAAGAGATAATGAAGATGGTCAAAACCTATAAAGGCTGCCAAAGAACGGGCGATAGGTATGTGAGAAGCATGTTTTACACGCTGCTGTTGTACTACGTAGACCGCTTTGGCGAAGAAGAACTCGATAGGGTGGTGCCCCAATTCTTCATTTGGGCATACAAACTGCGTCTAGAGCTCTCTGCCGTGCGTTTGGCATCTGTGGACAATTACGCTGCGCAGTGGGGGAGCATGTTCAGACATATCCATGAAGCCCAAACACCCTATGACCTCATCAATGTCTACATCGAAGGAGTGAAAGAGATAAAATGCTCTGGTTGCGAAGAAGTAAAGGAGATATTCACACAATACAAGAAGTACTATGGCTAAGAATGAACTATTAAAGCCTGCGACCTTGAACATCAGGGAATTTCTCAGTGAGGGGAAATATGTGATTCCTATTTATCAGCGCAACTATGACTGGGGAGAAAGAGAAGCCTTGCAGTTGTTGGAAGACATCTCCGACTATGCTCAAAAGAATAAGGAACAGGATAAGGAACAGAATAAGGAACAGCCTTATTACATCGGTTCGGCTGTGGTGTTTCTTCGCACAGCCCATGGAGAGACGTATTTTGAAACGATAGATGGTCAGCAGCGTTTGACGACATTGACCATTCTCGCCTGCTTATTGAAGCATCAGGAGAAGGCTGGCTGGTTTGAAAAGCCCAATTTGTCTTATGACCATCGAAAAGAAGCCGATGAGGCGCTCATGATGCTTGTGAATGGACAGCTTTCGCAGCATCCGTCTGCGCAGAACATTGTGAGCGTATATCGTTTGCTTGAAAAGCATCTGCAGCCTATGCTTACTGCCAAAGGACTGGATTCGGAAACCTTCGCCACCTACCTGTTTGAGAAGGTGATTATTCTTCGCATCCCTGTGCCGCAAGACACTCAGTTGAATCATTATTTTGAAATCATGAACACGCGTGGGGAGCAACTCGAGAAGCACGAGGTGCTCAAAGCGTTGTTGATGGGCAAACTGGATCGTGAAGAGCATCACCTCTTTCATCTGATTTGGGAGGCTTGTTCAGACATGGGTGCTTATGTGCAAATGAATTTCTCGGTTGATATGAGAAATGTACTTTTCGATGATACATGGTCCAAACTACGGGTTGAGTCTTTCGATGAAGGCTTTTTCGATAAATTGTATAAAGCCCTCCCTCAAAAGGAAAGCGGCAACACAACAAACGTCGAAGACGGTGCACCACACACCCTAGAGAGTCTTTTCACAGATGCTAATAATCATGAAAGCTATGACTTACCTAGTGATGGAAATGCAGACAAAGGAAAGTCAGAACGCTTTGGATCGATCATCAACTTCCCCAACTTCTTGTTGCAAGTGCTCAAGGTGTGCTATCACGGTCGTTTCTTCAATCAGAAATATCCGGAAGCGGTGGATGCTCAAATCAGACTCGATGACAAAGCCTTAATTCCCATCTTCCAAGCGGTGCTTAGTTCCCTAGGCACCGAAGAGGAAAAGACACGCTTTGTGAAATACTTCATCGTGCAACTCCTCTTGTTGCGAACGCTCTATGATCGCTATGTCATCAAGCGCGAATATGTCAACGGCACAGAAAGCTGGAGTCTGAAAACGCTGAAGTATGACACCAACCATAAGACCGGGAGTTATGTCAATACCTTCTCTTCGAGCGACAATGCGGAAGACGCAGAGCCTGAAAGCGACATAGGCAAAGAAATCCGACTGCTGGAGGCGATGTTTCACGTTTCAGCTCCAACACAGATTTATAAGCATTGGCTCAATGCTGTGCTCTATCATGTGCATACGACTGATCCCATAAAAGCTGATTCTCTGCGCAATCGGTTGTATGATTTGGCACGCTGTTATATGCTCGATGTTTACCTTGCAAAGGACGGTAAGAAACATAGCTTTGAAGAGATCGTCTATCGCAAAGAGGGAAAGCCCCAAAATCATATTGGCGATATAGATTGGGGAGCCATCAACCAAGGTTGCAATGTTCAGAATTTCATCTTCAATTTCTATGACTTCATTCTCTGGAGAGAGAAGTTAGGGCAACACGAGAAGTTCGATTTCACTTACCGCACTTCGGTGGAGCACTTCTATCCCCAAAAACCGATGCCTGGCTATGAGCCCCTCCCTCCTGAGTACTTGAATAGTTTTGGCAATCTCTGCTTGATCAGTAGCAGTATGAATTCGAAGTTCAGCAACAATATGCCCAAAGCGAAGTACGATAACTTCGGGAGTAGTGAAGAAATGCGCAGTGCCCTTAGCCTCAAGCTGCAAGAAATGATGGAGCGTGTAAAGGAGGGAGAGTGGGAAAAAGATCAAATTAAAGCCCACTATGAGAAAGCCCGCGAGAGGATAAAGAATGCCTTGCAGGGAGAATAGACGTTAGAGGGTCACGGACCCTTTTCTGCTCGGGGTCGCAGACCCTTTCTGCTCGCCACAAGTGCCTCGGGCTCTGCTTAGACGTTAGAGGGTAGCGCAAGAAATCTCAAAGAATCTTCGTCTTCTTTCTCTGAAATCACTAAATCTCTCTCAATTGCGCAACAGGCTGCTACACAATTGATAGAAGTCCTATGTAGGGAATAGGATGTAGGCATGTGCGGGAGAGGCTTTTTACTGGTTCATCCGACATTTGGAGTGATGGCGTTGAAAAAATCGAAAACAGCCGAACATTTTGTATATCGATTGGGTAAAACAGTCGCAAGAGAACAAAGTCCCGCAGTTGATGAAAATAGCCGCCACGATTATGGCTTAGAGCAACGGAATTCTAGCACGGTATGACTGTCCCATATCGACAGGAAAAGTAGAGGGGATAAACAACAAGATAAAGGTGATGAAAAGAGTGCTTTATAGTTGAGGTGCTTATGCTTTCTTTGTTGGTTGATTAAGGAGAATATATCCTCCTATTCCACCTAAGATAGAGGCGAGGAAGATACCTACCTTTGCTTGGGTTAACAATAATTCATCGGTGAAAGCAAGGGTAGAAATGAACATCGACATGGTGAAACCAATAGAAGCAAGCATTCCTAAGCCTATCAGCGTGCGATGGTTGATAGCATTGGGAAGACTTGCCCAACGTAATTTTACCATCAATACGGTGGCCCCAATAACGCCAATTGGTTTTCCTAACCATAGCCCCAGCGTTACACCGAGAGCAATATTGGTGGAGAAAATGTCAGATATACTTAAATTCGTAAAGCTGATACCTGCATTAGCAATGGCAAAAATAGGCATAATCACAAACGTAACGATAGGAGCCAGTTTGTGTTCAAGCTGTTGCAGCAGAGGAATGGCAATGGATGTGTCGTGCTGTATGTTGGTCAAGACGTCCACCTGTCCCTCTTCCAAGGTTCTCACCTCGTTTGCATCCTCTTGTTCAAAACGTCGTGTCAGTTTCTTCATGCGTTTGAGATAGATAGACTCATTTATTTTGGCATCGGCTGGAATCATAAAGGCTGCAAGTACGGCAGCGATGGTGGCGTGGATGCCAGACAGTAAAAAGGTCACCCATACGCCTCCGATACCGAGCACGGCATAGAAGAGTAAACTCTTAATACCTAATCTGTTGCCTATGAACATCACAGCAAGAAAAGCGAAGCCAAAGAGCAAACTCACAAAAGATAGTTCAGAGGTATAAAAGAATGCAATGACCAACACAGCACCAAGGTCGTCTACTATGGCAAGCGTTGTGAGGAATACCTTTGCTGAAGCTGGTACTTTATCGCCCAGAAGGTATACCACTCCTAAGGCAAAGGCTATATCTGTTGCCATCGGTACGCCCCATCCCGTTGTTTGTGGACTACCGAAGTTTAGACCTAAATAAATCAAAGCTGGCACCACCATACCACCTATTGCAGCCCCAATCGGTAGGAGGGTGTTTCTTATATCTGCCAATTCTCCGCCAATGAACTCCCTTTTCAGCTCTAAGCCTACAACGAAGAAGAATATAGCCATTAGACCATCGTTAATCCAATGGTGCAGACTATAATCTAAAAATGGCTGTCCGTTAATGATGAAACCTACTTTTTGTTCAAAAAAATGAAAGTAACTTGTTGCAATATTGGTGTTTGCTAAAACCATAGCCAAGGCAACACTGAGAAGCAAAACAATTCCTCCAGACTTCTCTCTGCCCATAAATAGTTTTATCGGTAACATCAAACGCTGGTTTAGCGTTTTTTCGATTTGTTGTCTCATAATCTATCTTTTATCTGTGCATAACTGATATAGCATTATATCTGAATATGCAAATCTATTGGTCTGCTGTCTTTAATTTTTCTTCTTTATTTCATTATCTTATCACACAAAGTTTTGTAGTCCTTAGCTACACCGTACGCTACATGAATGTTCTGGCTGATGGCTTCAAAGTGGCGAGCAGCACACTCTATCTTGGCGAGTTCCACGCCATGCAGTTGCGCGATGCGGCATAGAGCGCATCGAGATTGATTTGGCTACTTTCGAGCGAGGCTCTATCTATTCGGGGTAATTTCATTTGGATATTTGGCTTTATCGTGCTATCCTTCGCTTGGAACTATCGCAGCTCGTCTCATCTTTGCTTAAGCACAGCGTTGTCTAAATGCGCAGGTTGGGTTGTTTTGCTTCTTTCCACATCGTCTTCTGCCAGAGCCTGCTTTTTGTTTATTGATATCGTTATTCCAGTGTTACGTTCCGAAATTGTACTGCAAAGATAGCAAATAGCGCTCAAATAGCCTCAGAATTCTCCTATTTAGATACTATTCTGTGTCTATATTAAATACATCTGTTCTTCTAATTTCGCAAAATGAGGGCTATTTTCTCCTCACTGTGTCAGTGATTTCTTCTCCATCTTGTGAAATCGTCTTCGCATCGTTGGAAAAAAACTTCCCACGTTTTCCAAAAAACGTGGGAGATTTTCAAAATTTCGTGGGAGATTTTCCAAAAAAAGTCCATCGTTTTTGGAGAAACGATGGACTTTTTTAGTGGTTATAGGGACATAGCCCCTTCTATGCTAGCTCCGATAAGCGGGGGCTTCTAGTTTTTCTAGAGGTTCTAGCCCAACCGCGCCAGCCCGAGGCGAGCGTAACGAAGTGAAGACGAAGCCGAGCATAAAAGGGTCTGCGACCCTCTAACGTCTAACTTCTAAGACGCCATCAACGATGTAGACGCCAGCGGGGAGGTGTTGGCGTTTACCATCCACGCGTTTGCCTTGGAGCGTGTAGATGCCCTTCGCCTTGTGCGCGTTGAGGACAGTGCGGGAGAGGGCAGTGGGAGCTTTCTTCGTGAAATAGCCTTCATGATTTGCCATCGAAACGTCTGTTTTGCTCGCATCATACTTCACGGCGCCTTGGAGAGCATCGCAGTTGGTGAACATATCGTTGGATGCTTCGCAGTTCCAAGCGCCAGAGCTATAGATGGTGGTGAGGGCGGAGCAGTTGTAGAACATTTCTGCAATGTCGGTGACCTTGCTCATGTCCCAAGAGGAGAGGTCGAGCACTTTCAAACTCACGCAGTTGACAAACATGGAAAATGCGTATTGCACGTTGGAGGTGTTGAGATTTTCAAGTCCTTCGACGGTTTCGAGGGCTTGACAGTTGTAGAACCAACTTCCGATGCTGGTGGGGAGATAGTCCTTGAAGGAGGCGTCAAACTTTGCTTTTTTGACCAAAGTGTTGGCTTCTTTCAAAGTGCCAGCCCATATGGGATAGCCATAACCGCCTTCCTCATCCGATTGGGTTTCGTCGATGGGGAATACCGTGCCCTCATGGTTTAAGATGTTTGCGTCGTAATAGAACGTCAATGTGGTTTCATCTTGGCTCTGTACCACGTAGGCTTCTTTTTCTTGTGCCTTTGCGCTCAAGGGAGCAGCGAAGAGAGTGCAGAGGAGCACAATGAAGGTTGCACTGAGTGCGCGAAAAGTAGAGTTAAATCTCATAAAGTTGGTCCCCTGTTACCTCTTCTTGCTGAAGAGCTGCCTAATGGGATCACGGGCAGTTGTTGTGGGGTCTGTTGTTTCTGTGGATGGTGTTATCCTTTTCTCTGCCACAAAGTTAAGGGTTATTTGGGATAAACAAAAATAAATGGAGGGGAAATAGTGGTTAGACGTTAGGGGGCGCAGACCCTTTCTGCTCGCCACGGAGTGGCTCGATTCCTAGGAGAGCTAGTCTTTCTAGAGATTTGAGCCCAACCGCGCGAGCCTCTAACGTCTACCCTCTAACGTCTACTTTGCCCATTCCTTGAGGGTGGAGAGAGGGTCGGAGGTTAATTGGTCGTAGTTGGGATATTTCGAGTATTCGGGAGGAAGAGCCACCCCTTCTCTTAGACCATAGGAATAGCGGAACTGGTCTTTGTATTTCTGATAAATCATTCGAGTAGAAGCCGTTTCGCCCTCTGCTTTAGAGAGCACAATGCCCTGAGAGAAGAGAGAACGATAGGTAGGGTTGCCTTGTTGGTTGGAGGGGAGGGGAAGCCACGCAAAGTTGTTGGCTCTGTCCCCCCATTCGCCATAGGCAAAGAAATCGTGAGCAGAGAGCTGCATCAGTCGGCGCGTGATGACGTAGTAGACAAACAACTGTTCGCCAGGGTGAGTGAGGGAAGACAAGTCCTCCTGTGTTTGGGCGATGAGAGTCTGAATCTTTTCGCGTTCCACCTTTTCGCAATAGGCGGCGAGAGAGTCCACAAAAAGGGAAGTCCCTTTTTCTCCCTCTTGCCAGAAATCGGCAAACCCTTTGATGAAATGGAACATAGGGCGAGCAGTTCTCCAATCGGGTCTGAGCTGATATCTGTTGCGCACAGTGTCTTCTTGGTAAATGTCCGTCATGAGCAAGTCCCCTAGAATCTCGCGGAAACCACAGTGTGTGGTGTCTTTGAAGAGATGGCTATGTTGAGTGACTTCGATGCGCGGCATCTCGCTGAGACTTTGGTAAGCCTTGAAGGTGCGTTGTAAGGTATCTAAATCAATCCGTTGAGGTTGCTCCACCCATTCGTTGAGCGTTGCCGTTTCCGCTACTTCGCAGAGGAGGTTGAAGATTTTTCCAGAGAAGAAATCTTCTATTTCGTCGAGCAGGACATTCACTTCCGGACGCGCCAAACGCAGTTGGGCTTTCGCCTTTTCTTCTTCCAGTTGGGTGTCGCTAAAACCAGAGATGCTGCCTTGAAGTTGAGCAAGATAGTCGTAGATATTGGGCACCTTAACAAGCTCATCTAAGGACTTGTAGATTTTGGTCAGATTATTCTCTGTTTTAGTATTTTTGCTCAGATTGCGCACCACTCTCAACAAGGGCACAATGCCGTCGATGGTGTTGTGGTGATGGAAATAGGCGATGGCGGTGTAGAGAAGGATGCGTTTAATATCGTCTTTTGTGCCTTGGGTGAGCATTCGTGCGAGAATCTCTTGGAAAGATTTTGCATTCTTGTCTTTCAAGAGATTATCATATTGAATGCCTTTCAACTGTTCCACGCAGTCTAGCGTATCCTCAAGATAGTTTACGGCATCTGGCTTTTGATAAACGGTTGGTATATTATCCTCAGTTCCTTTGGAATAACCCTTGATGTGTAGCACCTCCGTCACAAAACTCAAGCATTTCATAAAGGGATGGTCGGTGACGTGCGTGTCTTTGGGACGATACTGCCACAACGCGTCCACCCAGTCATATTCCATCTTCTCTTTGATGGCAGATAAACTCGAGTGGTCCTGGATCACCTTGTAGAAAGACGATTTGAAATGCTCAAACGACGTCAGTTGTTCGCCACGCGCATTCATACGGATGTAGAGTTCGTTGCTGAGCCCAAATTTTTCGATGGGCAAATAGTAGAAGCGGATGCATTTGGAGAGTCTTCCGTACGGCACCGCTTGAAGTTCCGCGCGTTTGGAAGCCACTTCGTCGAGCATACCGAGCATAGCCGTCACAGTGCCCTCCTTTTCCCATTCGGGGTCGAACCACGCGCAGTTGCGGAGATATTTACTAGGCTTGTCCACCAACTCTGGGCAAGCGCGTTGTGTCACCTCTTGGAGCCAATAGCCACAGAAGTCCTTCGCGCTCTGTCGCGTTTCATAGACAAAGCGCGACAAGAGTTGGCATTGTGTTTCGCGCTTCTCGGGTGACAGTTGTTCGGGATTGTTGCTCACCTGTTCGAGGGCAAGCAAATAGCCGTGGAGTAACCAGAGTGTGGTGAGTCGCTGTTGTCCGTCAAGGGGAATGAGCACCTTGCCCACTTGTGGAGCACAGTTGTCTGTGAGTTGAGTGTCTTGTCGTTCAGCCCCGTAGACAAAGTCGAGTTCTACTGGGGACTGTTGGGTGAGCGCTTTGACGAGATAGTCCACAAAGTGGCATCGGATGGTTTTGTCATTGCCTTGCACATAATTGCGCTGTATGATGGGAATTTCTATCTTTTGGTAGGCTTCGCAAAGCGAGAGCAGCGTGTATGTTTGGTTCATAGCCATGTATCCTTAGGAGGGTTCGTTGTTGGAGGAATGATTTTCTGAGGAATGTTTTACCAAGGGTTAGTTTTCTGGGATAAACTCTTTCACCACCTCTTTCATCGCCTTGAGATAGGCTTCTCGGTCAGCTTTTCCCCATTTGTAGGAAGGCGCACCGATGGGGCTATAGACTTTGAGGAAAACATTGTGGGTGCAGGGCGGGATGAACTTCCCCTTTCGTTCGAGTTGGAGCAACACGATGCGCTTATAGGCGAAACAACTATTGTTGAGTGCCGCGTTGTCGTCCTTGGTGAGCAACGCCATATTGCTCATTTCGTGCATTCCGCTTGAAGCGTCGTCAGAGAAAAGGGCTTCGAAGTTAAGCATTAGTTGATTAAACGTAGGAATATCTTCCTCGTTTAGGGACTCTTTCTTTTGGAGTGTCTTAAGTTGAGCCAAGATTTCCTCAATATGAGATTGCAGTTCGGGAATCTCCGCTTTGTCGAGTTCCTCGAGTTCTTTGTGCATATTGGCTAATTGTTCACCAATGTTGCCCTGCACAGCTTCACTCTTTTGTGCGTGGATGTGTTCCAGACTCCAAACATTTTGGTGATATTTGTGGAAGGGGAAACGCTGTTGAAAAAGACTGCCCTGCTGGTCCATCGTGAGCACATTGAAGAGCAAGAGCACGTTTTTAATATCGGCAGCATTGTCATTGTAATTTAAAATCTCCAACTTCACATTCTTGAATTTCTCCTTAATCTTCGTCTTGATGACGCTGCGAAATTTTGTTTTTTCCATTTTGCTCAACTCCACAAGCTCATTCAATTTGCACAATTTCAATGCAAAGCACAAGCCAAGGAGGTGATACAGATGTTGGTCGTTGTAGCAGGCTCTGATGAAGGCAAAAAGGCGTTTCGTTTCCTTCCAATAGTCCTGCACTTTGGCTCTGCGCTCTTCGTGAGAGAGTTCGCGGAGTTCGTTTTCAAAATAGCAGAAAGTGGCGCGTCCTTGGCTAGTTTTGGCTTGTGCCACCACTCGGAAGAGGAGCAAAATGCGGTTGCGCATAGCCTTATCTTCGGGGTTCAAAAATCCCCAAACGTCATCTTTTTGCAAAAAATACTCCATCTCCTGCCATTCGGTGGCAAAGATGCCTTTGAGCAAAACGTCATCGTGCGTGCCTTCTCCCACGATGTGGTTCAAAAAGAGGGCGCGCAAGAGTTCGGCATCGTCGAGGGGAATTTTGCCGATGTTCAAACGATTGAAAATGTCTATCTTTTCTTTCTCTTGTTCTGCGGTGGTTGCACTGGTCAATGCTACTTCATACCAGATTACTTGGACTTGGTTACGGAGTTTATCGACGTCTAGGCTCTTAGATTCGTCATTCCCTTGTGTCTGTTTTCCCACCCAATCTTTTATATAATTATAGGCTTCCGACATAAAGTAGGCATCGGGACTTTTGTCTATGTCCACTGCCTTTCCCGCCACGATGTCTGTCAAGAGGTGGGCACTATTGACTCTCACTTCAAAATCGATGTCATAGACTTTTTCTCCCAGCACGTGCAAGAGCAAAAATAGGGTGGTGAGTCGTTGTTGTCCGTCGATGACTTCCCAGAATTCGCCTTTTTCATCTTTTCCTTTTGCCACAACGATGGGCTGAAGGCAATAGATTTCGTCTTTTCCTTCACAAAAATCTCTTACGTCTTCTAGCAATGCTCGCACTTGTTCTTCGGCTTTCCAGCGATATCCGCGTTGATAACTCGATATTTTATATCTTTCTACGGAGGAGTTTTCTGTTGTGCCTACGAGTTCGCGCACGCTTTTCATTCTGATGGTATTCATGGAGTGTTTTATTTTTTTATTTTCAATGGCAAATATAAGTGTTAATCTTGAGAATGCCAAATAATAGACGTTAGAGGTTAGACGTTAGAGGGTCATAGATCCTTTTCCGCTCGGGGTCATAGACCCTTTTATGCTCGGGGTCGCAGACCCTTTTTCGCTCGCCCCGATAAGCGGGGCTCGGTTCTTCGGAGCTTCTAGTTGTTCTAGAGCCCTAATCTCTAACAATAAATCACTATATTTGCAGAAGAAGGGTGTTAGACGTTAGAGATTAGACGTTAGACTTTAGAAGGCTCGCGCGGATGGACTCATCTCCGCAGGGCTCTAACGTCTAATCTCTAACCCCTAACGTCTAATGTACCCGAGCCACTTCGTGGCGGGCATAAAAGGGTCTGCGACCCTCTAACGTCTAACGTCTAACCTCTAACGTCTAAACAATATGGCAGCAAATCTCATCGCAAAATATTTATGGGAAGTCAATGCCCTCGCCCAAACGAGGAGTGGACTCTCTTTGGAAGAACTCAACCAACAATGGGTCAACAGTTATCTCTACGATGACAAAGACATCCCTCGTAAGACTTGGTGGGAACATCGCCAGCAAATCGGCGCACAATTTGGGATTAACATAGTATATAATAAACAGACCAACCGCTATTATATTCAGTCGAAAGAGGAAATCAACCATCCTGCCCTACAAGAATGGTTGCTCAATAATTTTGCCATTAGCCACATGCTCGAGCAAGGTAAAAGCCTGCGTCATCGCATCCTGTGTGAACACGTGCCCTCAGGCTATGAATATCTCACGGAAATCATTCAAGCCATGCGCGAGAGCAAATGCTTGACCTTAACCTATCAAAGTTTTTGGGAAACGGAAGCCCAGAAGATAACGGTAGAACCTTATTTCGTCAAAGTGTTCAAACAGCGTTGGTATCTTGGTGCCTACTCTCCTGACAAAGACGGATTGCGCATTTACGCCCTCGATCGCATCCAACATTTGCGCATCACTGACCAAAAGTTCAAAATGCCCAAAGACTTCGATGCTGAAGCAGTCTTTGCAACCGCCTATGGTATTGTCGTTGATCAAGAGAAAAAGGTGGAACGCATAGAAATCAATGTGTATAACTATCAGGCAAATTATTTCCGTTCGCTTCCCTTGCACCCTTCGCAAAAGGAGATTGAAACCTCAGAAGATTGCACGGTCTTTGAATATCACCTGCAACCCACCTACGACTTTATCCAAGAACTTCTGCTGCATGGTCCCGATGTGGAAGTGATCCAGCCCAACAGCCTGCGACAAACCATGAAACAACGCATAACAGAGATGGCAGCATTATATCAATAAAATCAATGTGGTCATTAGATTCTGAACAGATTTCCTTCTCTTTTTGGCAACTAGTTTGTCGTTCCCACTTCGCTCTCTAACCAACGACAAACTCGCTCCTCAACCATCAAATCAGCATCTTTTCGGGTTTTATTGCCTTTTTGGGATGATTTTTTTAAGTGTGCAATGTTTTCGCCCACCCTCCATTTACCTTTGCAGCATCATTCAAATCATAAACAGCGATGATGAGCTGCAAAGTGTTGAAAATCAAATAGCACAACTAATATCAAAACATCCCACTATCATGGCACAACCTACTGCTTATGTCTTCCGCAGTGCCGAAGACACCCTCACCTTCTGCTACGACGCAGCCTGCGAGTCTCGCAATGGCGACACTTGGGAAATCCCTGAGGTAATCGAGTATCAACACCTCCTGTGTCACCGACATGATCGGCATGTTCGGCAGGTGCGAGTCTCTGACCTCCATCGACCTTTCTCATTTCGACACCTCCAACGTGAAAATGATGATCAGTATGTTCTCCGGTTGCTCATCTTTGACGACCCTCGACTTGTCCCATTTTGACACTTCCGAAGTGACACGTATGGATAGAATGTTCTGCGGTAGCTCATCTTTGACCACCCTCGACTTGTCCCATTTCGACACCTCCAACGTGAAAATGATGAGCAGTATGTTCTTCGATTGCTCATCTTTGACCACCCTCGACTTGTCCCATTTTGACACTTCCGAAGTGACACGTATGGATAGAATGTTCCGTGGTTGCAAATCTCTGACCTCTCTCGACGTTTCTCATTTCGACACCTCTAAGGTGGAAGACATGAACTATATGTTCTCCGGTTGCTTTGCTCTGACCTCCCTTGATGTTTCTCATTTCGACACCTCCCAGGTGGAAGGTATGGAAAAGATGTTCTTCGGCTGCTCCGCTCTGACCACCCTCGACCTTTCTCATTTCGACACCTCCAACGTGAAAATGATGAGCGGTATGTTCTTCGGCTGCTCCGCTCTGACCACCCTCGACGTATCAAATTTCTGTGTCTACAAAATCACCGATAAGTCAAGTATGTTCGAAGGCTGCGTCTCTCTCCAAGGGGTGGACTTCTCCAAATTCGAAGAATAACACCACGTGCTTCACGTTACCCATCCCAACAGCCTGCGACAAATCATGAAACAACGCATAGCAGAGATGGCAGCATTATATCAATAATGTCCAATCGCCTTTTGGGATGATTTTTTTAAATCCAAATCGGTCTAATGAACGATTTTGGTTGAGTGTGCAATGTTTTCGCCCACCCTCCATTTACCTTTGCAGCATCATTCAAAGCATAAACAGCGATGATGAGCTGCAAAGTATTGAAAATCAAATAGCACAACTAAATCCCAATCGGTTATTAGACCGTTATATAAAATCAAAACATCCCACTATCATGGCACAACCTACTGCTTACGTCTTCCGCAGTGCCGAAGACACCCTCACCTTCTGCTACGACGCAGCCTGCGAGTCTCGCAATGGCGACACTTGGGAAATCCCTGAGGTAATCGAGTATAAGGGATCGAACATCTCAACACCTCCTGTGTCACCGACATGACCAGCATGTTCAGAGCTTGCACCTCTCTGACCTCTCTCGACCTTTCTCATTTCGACACCTCTAAGGTGGAAGATATGGGCGGTATGTTTTGCTGTTGCGAATCATTGACCACCCTCGACTTGTCCCACTTCGACACCTCCAAGGTGGAAAGTATGGGCGGTATGTTCTCCAGATGCTCCGCTTTGACCACACTCGACTTGTCCCATTTCGACACCTCCAAGGTGGAACGCATGGGCTGGATGTTCAGTGATTGTGAATCTCTGACCTCCCTCGACGTTTCTCATTTCAACACCTCCAAGGTGACACGTATGGATAGAATGTTCTGGAATTGCGAATCTCTGACCTCCCTCGACTTGTCTCATTTCGACACCTCCAAGGTGGAAAATATGAGATGGATGTTCTGGGGTTGTGAATCTCTGACCTCCCTCGACTTGTCCCATTTCGACACCTCCAAGGTGGAAGATATGGGCTATATGTTCTGCAGTTGCGAATCTCTGACCTCTCTCGACGTTGCTCATTTCGACACCTCCAAGGTGACAGGTATGGATAAAATGTTCTGTGGTTGCGAATCTCTGACCTCCCTTGACTTGTCCCATTTCGACACCTCCAAGGTGACATGTCTGACTAGAATGTTCTGCAGCTGCAAATCGCTGACTACGATTGACTTGTCCCACTTCGATACCTCCCAGGTGAAAAAGATGAGAAAAATGTTCAAGGGCTGCACCTCTCTCCAAGGCGTAGATTTGTCCCGATTTCAGGCATAATCCCACGTGCTTCACGTGACCCACCCCAATAGAGTAGGGAGCTTCGGCTTCCTGCTCTTTTTTTGTTGCTAGTCCAACCGCGCTAACCCCTCTAGTTCCTCTAGAGGTTCTAGAAGAACTAGCCCAATCGCGCGAGCCCGAGCCACTTTGTGGCGAGCGAAAAAGGGTCCGTGACCCCGAGCAGAAAGGGTCTGCGCCCTTCTAATGTCTAATCTCTATTTTCCCGTCAATCAAAAAAAATGATTACCTTTGCAATACTATGCAGTTAGCGCTTCAAAATCTTACCTTTGGGCATCGAGGAAAGCCCTTGTTGCCACCGCTCACCCTCACTCTCGAGTCGGGGCAGTTGGTGGCATTGATCGGACGCAATGGAAGTGGGAAATCCACCCTCCTCCAAACCCTTGCAGGATTGCTGCCTTCCCTCGCAGGACAGATGATGATAAAAACTTCGGGACGTCATTGCCCCGAATCCACTTTGCACGCTGACGTACACTCCATTGTGGGCAAAGTTCAGCAGAGTGGGGGACAACCACTTTGTGAAGAGTCGAGCAGTGGAGCGACGACGCAAGAGGAGTGGATCATCGATTTCTCCTCGCTCTCGCCGGCTGAGCGTGCACGATGGGTGAGCATCGTATTGCCCACCACACCCGAAGTTCCGCCCCTCACCGTGCTGGAAGTCGTGCAACTGGGACGTTTGCCCCATCGTCATGCCTCTCTCTCACAAAGGGACGAACCTGCTTTTGTTGACAGTGTGCTGCATCGTCATGCCTCTCTCTCACAAAGGGACGCAACTGTTTTTGTGGACAGTGTGCTGCATCGTTGCGGCATTGCCCATCTGGCATCTCGCCCCTTGTACGCCCTCTCCGATGGTCAGCGACAGCGCGTGATGTTGGCGCGCGCTGTGGCACAAGACACGCCCATCATGCTCCTCGACGAACCCACCAATTTCCTCGATTTCCAAGCCACAGAAGAGGTGTTTGCCCTCCTCCACCAGTTGGCACACGAAGAACAAAAGCTCGTCATCGTCGCCACCCACCACCTCGATTGGGCGCAACACCATGCTCATCCAGTCTTGCAGCTCTAGAACTCTAGAATAACTAGAATCTCTAGTCCAACCGCGCAGCCCGAGCTCCGCTTGTCGGGGCGAGCGAAAATGGGTCTGCGACCCCTAACGTTTAATCTCTAACGTCTATGTATCAGCATCAAAATATAGAAGAATTAGCTCCACAGATTCTAGAGCTGCTTCAATTAGGAGAGAGTGAAGAAGTGGAGTTTAAAAGTGCAAAAGTAGGTTTGCCTAAAGACTTTTGGCCCACGTATTCCGCTTTTGCCAATACCCATGGTGGTATCATAGTGCTTGGCGTGAAGGAAGATTCGGACAACCATCGTTTTTCTTTAAGTGGACTAGACGAAGGAAATGCGAAGAAACTTAAGGAAGACTTTTGGAGAAACGTGAATAATCGGCAGGTGGTGAGTCATTGCCTATTGAGTAATGATGATGTACAAATTGTCAAGATTGAAGAATGCTATGTTGTCAAGTTCGATATACCCCAAGCCACTCACGAACAGCGCCCAGTCTATCTTAAAAGTGTTCCGTATGACGGGACTTATCGTCGCAATGATTCGGGGGACTATAAATGTGAACGTGATGAAGTGCGACGCATGATGGCGGATGCCGATTTGTCACATCCCACCGATAGTCGCATTCTCAAAGGTTGCACTTGGGACGACATTGATCTATCTTCCTTTGAACAATACAAACGTCTGTTCCATCTCACAAAGCCTCTTCATCCTTGGCTTGCATTAGACAATCAAAGTCTTATGGTCAAACTTAGAGGCTATCGCAAAGACCGAGAAAGTGGTGAAGAAGGTTTTACGCTCGCGGGCTTACTTATGTTTGGCAAGGGCGAGGCAATCCAAGATTATTTGCCTCACTACTTTCTTGATTATCGAGAGCTTTATGACGATAGTGGTGGCGAGCTTAAAACCGCTAGCTCTGAGCCTGCTCCACGTTGGATAGATCGGGTCTATCCTGATGGTACGTGGGAACCTAATCTCTTTCAATTCTTTCAGAAGATATTACCTAAACTTCAGTCGGTGCTCCCTACGCCTTTTCACATGGAAGAGGGGCAACGCAAGGAAGAAACTTCTGCCCACGTGGCACTTCGAGAGGCTCTAGCGAACCTGTGTGTGCATGCTGATTATAGCGCAAATGGTGCGTTGCTGGTGACCAAGAGTGCTAAAGAGATTGTTTTCTCCAATCCAGGAGTGATGCTCATTTCTCGCCAACAATTTTTCAATGGGGGGATGAGTGTGTGTCGCAATCCAGCCATCCAACAAATGTTTATGATGATGGGTGCAGTGGAAAAGGCTGGAAGTGGAGTGGACAAAATTCTTAAGGGATGGAGTGATGCACAATGGCAGCCGCCTTATCCTCGAGAAAAAAGCAACCCTAATGTCGTAGAACTCGTGATGCCATTGGCTTTGTTGATTGATTCCAGAATCATTGATGAACTAAGATATCGCTTTGGAAACTATATTGACTCCATTGATGCTGATGAGTTGCGCATATTGGTCACTACCTTGACAGAGCAAACCACCAACCATCAGCGGTTGAATGAGATGCTTCCACTTCACCGTGCAGACCTCTCTGTAAAACTTCAGAAGCTTTGTCAAGATGGAGTTCTGGTGGGAGAAGGAAATGGACGAGGACGCGTTTACCGTCTTAAAGAAAATGCTGCTATCATGGGTGTTCATAGTGAGTGCGAAAGCCATGTAGTGGGACATAATGCAGATGAGCCTTCTACAATTGCCAAGCAAATATCTAAAAGGTGGAATGTAGATGAACGAGAAGCATACATCTGTGAGTATTGCACAGAGTGGAGAACGATACAACAAATTGCTGCCATCTTAGGGCGTACTGTTACATATATACGAAACAGAGTACTTCCGCCCATGATTGCATCTGGCAAGCTTGCAAGAAAGTATCCCTGTAAAAGTCATCCAGAACAGCAATATAAGGCAGTACAAAGCTCAATTAAGTCTTCAAGTGAGTAATGATGATAGCTTATGATGACAGCTTATGATGATAGCTTATGATGATAGCTTATGATGACAGCTTATGATGATAGCTTGTGATGATAGCTTATGATGACAGCTTATATTGATAGCTTATATTGACAGCTTATATTGATAGCTTATATTGACAGCTTATGATGATAGCTTATGATGATAGCTTGTGTTGATTGCTTGTGTTGATTGCTTGTGTTGATAGCTTCTAGCCCCTCTATCCCAACCGCGCAGCCTCTAACCTCAACCCTCTAACCTCCCCGAGCCCCGCTTGTCGGGGCGAGCATAAAAGGGTCCGTGACCCTCTAAAACAATGATAGTTTGTATTGCTGAGAAACCTTCTGTAGCCGCCGACATTGCCAAAATCATCGGCGCAACGCACCACCACAGGGTGGGGCGCAATGCCGGTTACTACGAAGGCAACGGATATCAAGTCACGTGGACCTTTGGACACCTCTGCGAACTCAAAAATCCTGAAGAATATTCCCCCTACTGGAAAGCCTGGTCGCTCGCAGCCCTCCCCATGGTGCCCGAGCGATTCGGCATACGACTCAAAGAAGGCGTGGAAGAACAGTTCAACGTCATCGAACAACTCTTTGCCAAAGCCGAGCGCATCATCAACTGCGGTGACGCCGGGCAGGAGGGAGAACTCATACAGCGATGGGTGATGCAGAAAGCTGGTGCCACCTGTCCTGTGGAACGACTCTGGATTTCCTCCATGACCGAAGAAGCCATCCGCGAAGGTTTTGCCCGTCTGCGCCCCCAAAGCGACTATCAAGGGCTCTATGAAGCCGGACTCTGCCGTGCCATTGGCGACTGGCTCCTGGGCATGAATGCCACCCGCCTCTACACCCTTAAATATGGCGACAACAATCGCCGTCGCGGCGCGCAACCCCTCTCCATCGGACGCGTGCAAACACCCACCCTCGCCATGATCGTGGAGCGACAACACGAGATTCAAAACTTCCAACCCGAACCCTACTGGGTGCTCTCCACCATCTATCGCGATGTCACCTTCACCGCCCGTCTTGAAGCCGACGACGAGGACGACAAACCCCAAAACAACGATGAGACGGAGGGAAAATCCCCTGCCAACAAGTCGCTCTCCAAACGAGGATTCACCAATCGCGAGGAGGCGGAAGCTGCTCTCAAAGCCATCGAAGGCACCCCCTTCACCGTGCAGAAGGTGACGCAAAAGAAAGGCACGGAAGCTCCCCCACGACTCTTCGACCTGACCAGCCTGCAGGTGGAGTGCAACAAGAAGTTTGGCTATGGTGCCGACCTCACCTTGCAGCTCATCCAGCAGCTCTACGAAAACAAATTTACCACCTATCCGCGTGTAGACACCACCTATCTGCCCGACGACATGTACGACCGTTGCCCTGCCATCCTCAAGGGCATCCGCGATTATCACGTGGGGCGCACGCAACCGCTCACGCAGTGGCTCGAACCCCTGCGCCATGCTCCCTTGCGCAAGTCGAAAAAGGTGTTTGACAACGCCAAAATCACCGACCACCACGCCATCATCCCCACCGGTGTGTTGCCACAAGGGCTCACCGATGTGCAGCGCAATGTCTACGACCTCATCGTGCAACGCTTCGTTGCCGTGTTCTATCCCGATTGCCGATTTGCCACCACCACCGTCGACGGTGAGGCGGCTGGCATCCCCTTCCGCGCCAGTGGCAAGGTGATTGTGGACGAAGGTTGGCGCGTGCTCTTCCCCAAGGCGAATGCTGCCCGAGAGGGTGGAGCGAATGCTTCTTCTTCCTCCTCCGCTCCTGTCGCAGGAGAGGGTGGGACAGCACCGCAAGTGGGCAATGCTGGGGCGCAACGTTCGGACGATGAGCGCACTTTGCCACCCTTTCAGAAGGGAGAAACTGGTCCTCACACGCCCACGCTCACGCAGAAGGAGACGACTCCGCCCAAACCCTTCACCGAGGCGACGCTGCTCCGCGCCATGGAGACGGCAGGGCGCAATGTGGACGACGAAGAACTCCGCGAGGCGATGAAGGAAAACGGCATCGGTCGTCCGTCCACGCGTGCTGCCATCATCCAAACGCTCTACAAGCGCGGCTACATCCGTCTGCAGCGCAAGAGTTTGGAAGCCACTCCCACGGGCGTAGCCCTCATCGGGTTGATCCAAGAGGAACTCCTCAAGAGTGCGGAACTCACGGGCATCTGGGAAAACAAGTTGCGCCAAATCGAGCACCACACCTACAGTGCGCAGCAGTTTATGGCAGAACTCAAGCAGATGGTTTCCGAGCTCGTGCACACGGTGCTGTGCGACAACACCAACCGCCGTGTGGAGCAGGCTCCTGCACCTTCTGGAAATGCTTCCCCTGCAGGAAAATCCTCTGCAAAACAAGGCACATCCTCTCCTTCAGCTTCTTCTTCCCCTGCAGGAAATGCCTCATCTTCTGCAGGTAATTTGTCATCTTCTCCCGAAAACAGCACTGGCGAAGCCAAGCCGAAGCGCAAAATCATCCGTGCCGGCAGCAAATGTCCCGAGTGTGGCGAAGGAAAAGTCATCAAGGGTCACACCGCCTACGGCTGCTCCCGTTGGAAAGAAGGCTGCAACTGGCGAAAGCCATTCTAGGGGTCGCAGACCCTTCTATGCTCGCCCCGACAAGCGGGACTCGGTTCTTCTAGAGCTAGTTCTCTTGCCCAACCGCGCAGCCCTCTAACGTCTAATGTCTAACGTCTATAACACTTCTAGAATTGTCCAATCTCTAACAAGTATTTCTTAGGCTTTTGTAAAGTCTTTGTAAAGTTTACTCTTCTGTTAATCAGTAGATTGTGTGGGGTGATATGGAGTACTTTACAATAACTTTACAATCATCTCTAACGTCTCACGTCTAATTTATGGACTACTTACAACAATTACTCAACAACCAACCGGTGGAATGGAAAAAGCTCGGGGAGGTGGCGGAACTTGTGCGCGGAAATGGGCTATCCAAAAAGGATTTTGCACCTGAAGGAATCCCTGCCATTCATTATGGTCAAATATATACGTACTACGGAAACGAAACTAAAGAAACAATTTCTTTCGTCACTCCAGAAACTGCTTCCAAACTGCGCAAAGTCTTTTGTGGGAATGTGGTTATTACCAATACGAGTGAAAACTTAGAGGATGTAGGAAAAGCATTGTTATATAGTGGAAAGTCCGAAGCTGTGACTGGAGGACATGCTACGATAATAAGATGTTCAGAACACTTATTACCCAAATTCTTTGTTTATTACACGAAGACACGCAGCTTCTTTGACCAAAAGCGTAAACTAGCTAAAGGAACAAAGGTCATAGATGTCTCCGCAACGGATTTAGCGCGCATAGAAATCCCCATTCCCCCTCTTTCTGTTCAATCTCGTATCGTGGAGATATTGGATAAATTCACTGCGATGGAAGCGGAATTAGAGGAACAACTCCAAGCGGAACTCGAACTCCGCAAGAAGCAATACGCCTACTACCGCGAACAGCTTCTTAACTTCTCTTATCCCCCCCCCAGTGAGTTTAACGTAGTTTATAGAAAACTCGGGGAAGTGGCTCAAGTATTGCGTGGAAAACGGCTCACGAAAAAGGATATGATAGAGCAAGGAAGATATTCAGTTTATCAGAATAGTATGACACCTTTAGGCAGGTATAATGACTATAATGTAAAAGGAAATACAACTTTTGTTGTTTGTGCTGGTTCTGCTGGTGAAATTGGCTTTAGTTCTGAGGATTTTTGGGCTGCTGATGATATTAGTTATTTCGATTGTCCTGAAAACATCCATCCAAAGTTCGTTTACTATTACCTTCTTACCAAACAAAATCAAATTCGCCAGCAGGTTCGTAAGGCAAGTATTCCACGTTTATCTCCAAATACACTTAAACAACTGGTATTCCCCATTCCTCCTCTCTCTGAGCAGCAGCGAATTGTGGAGATGCTCGACAAGTTCGACACCTTGACCAACTCCATTTCAGAAGGATTGCCCCTAGAAATTCAACTCCGCAGGCAACAATACGAATACTACCGAGAGCAGTTGCTTGCTTTCCCTTATGCTTAACCAGCCCGAGCCACTCCGTGGCGAGCGAAAAAGGGGCCGCGACCCACTAACTTCTAATTTCATGTCTAGAATCTTCTCCCTATTATTTGCCGCCATCGTGGGTGGCACTGCCGCAGCACAAAGTAGTGCAGCGGCAACAGCAACGTCCCCATTGGCAACAGCAACGCCCCCAGCGGCTACAGTAGAAACGCACGCCTATCCCAATGACTATGTGCTCTATCCGCGCACACAAGTCATTGAGGAAGGAACCGGCACATGGTGCGGAGTTTGCCCCTTCGGCATGGAAGCCCTCGAACGACTGCGCAAAGACGTCAAGAGTGTGCCCTTCGTTGTCATCGCCGTGCACCAAGCACAGAGCGCCTATTCGTCCGAACCCATGCAGGTGCAGGACTATCGATTCCTCACTTTTCAAGGGTTCCCCCAAGTGTGGCTCAACCGCAAGCAGCGTCTCGACATGTTCAACAACGAAATGAGTGCTGCCCTCTACCAACTCCCCAAGAAGACGCCTTTCAAGGTGGAGACCAAGGTGACGAAGACCGACACTTTCGACTACGACATCACCCTCACCACCACCCTCGGTTTCGACAATCACAACACCACGCTCCGCATGCAATATGTGCTCATCGAAGACCACGTGGGACCTTACATGCAGGCGAACTATGGTCAGACATATGGAAAGTTTTTCCCAAATTCTGCATGGTTAAACAAACCCAATCCGGCGCAGACCTACTACAACGACGTGGCACGCGCCATCTATCCCGTGGGCGAAAGAGCGCAGCGCGAAGGGGTGCTCCCCACAGAGATGCGTCGCGGTGTGCCAGTGAGCCAGACGTTTCACATCTTCCTCCCAGGTAGTGTGCAAAATGCCAGTCGTCTCCGCATTGTCGGTCTCCTCATCGACACGCAGACCAACGAAATCCTCAATGCAGACATGCAAAAGCTCCCCATGGTGGTGGGCACTGCCACTGCCATCGCGCCCCTCGCTCCTTCCGCTCCCTCCGACAGCGATGCTCCGCACTACGACCTCTCTGGACGTCGCATCTCGCCCTCACAACCCGGACTCCATATCGTCAAAGGGAAAAAGATGGTATTTTAGTCTTTCTAGAGTTTCTAGTTTCTCTAGTGTTTTCTAGAATATCTAGTTCTTCTAGCCCAACCGCGCTAGCCCGAGCCACTTGTGGCGAGCGAAAACGGGTCCGCGACCCTCTAACGTCTAATCTCTAACGTCTAATGTCCAAAACCTATCTATTCGCAAGCATCCTCGCAATAACTTGCATCGCCATCGCCTGCAAACCTTTGGCAAAGATGACCGAAGCATCAGGCAAGAGAGAAGGCGCATCCAGTAAACCGATAGCCGCATCTGCCCTCAGTCTGCAACCCTCTGCGAAGACCACCGATGCAACCCTCAAGAGCATCAAGAGATTGAGCCATGAGGTAGACCCTATGATCGGCACAGACTGGGTGGGCAACACCTATCCTGGTGCGGCAACCCCTTTCGGCATGGTGCAACTCAGTCCCGACAACGGCATCCCCGGATGGGACCGCATCGCCGGTTACTACTATCCCGACAGCACCATTGCCGGATTTAGCCACACCCACCTCAGTGGCACAGGAGCAGGCGACATGTACGACATCTCCTTCATGCCCACCATCGCCCCCGTGCTCACCGCTGAGCCACCCCTCGGTGTCCACGCCAAGTTTAGCCACGACCAAGAAAAGGCGCACGCCGGCTACTACTCTGTGCTGCTCCAACCCTACAACATCCGCGTGGAACTCACTGCCACACCGCGAGTGGGTGTGCAACGCTATACCTTCCTCCAAAGTTCCGACTCCGCTTGCATCACCCTCGACCTCAACAAGGCGATGAACTGGGACCGATGCACCGACAGCCAGATAGAGGTGTTGGCGAAAGACGAACTCCAAGGTTACCGACACTCCGACGGATGGGCGCGCAATCAGCAACTCTACTTCTACACCCGCCTCTCACGACCTGCCGACAGCATCACGATCGAGCGCATTTCCCTCAAAGACGAACCCGCGCACCATCAGGGCTATGTGGCAAAACTCCACTATCGCGTGAAGGCTGGCGACCAAATCGTCCTCACCACCGCGCTCTCTGGCGTGGATGCGCAAGGGGCGAAGGGCAATCATCGCGCTGAGGCGAAGGATTTCGACTTCGCTCGCTACCACCACGAGGCGCGTGCACTGTGGGAATCGCGCCTTGAGCGTGTGCATCTCGAGGGGGCAACAGCAGCACAGCGGCGCATCTTCTACACCGCCCTCTATCATGCCCACCTCTGTCCCACCTTGTATAGCGACGTCGATGGCAGATACCTCGGGGCAGACCGCCAAGTGCATCGGTTGTCCGAGGGGCAAAAGCACTACAGCACCTTCTCTCTGTGGGACACCTACCGCGCTGCCCATCCGCTCTACAACCTCATTGCACCCGATGACAACAAAGACATGGTGCAGTCGATGGTGGACTTCGGAGCGCAAAACCAAGGTCATCTGCCGGTGTGGAACATGTTTGCCAGCGAAACGGACATGATGATCGGTTATCACTCCGTGCCCGTCATCGTGGAAGCCATCTTGCGCGGAGTCTACCAGCCTGCCGACGCGCAACAACTCACGCGCCTGCTGCGCTCCACTGCCGAACGCTGGGGCTATCGCGGTTTGGGCGACTATGCTCGTCTGGGCTATGTGCCTGCCGACAAGCACGAGGAGAGTTTGAGCAAAACCCTGGAATATGCCTATGACGATGCTGCCATCGCAGCGTGGGGCAAGCACATCGGCGACAGCGTGCTCTATCGCGACTATCTGCGTCGTGCTCAGAGCTATGCCCACTTGTGGGACACAGCGACGGGCTTCTTCCGTCCTCGTCTGAGCGATGGGACATTCAAGGCGGATTTCGACCCCTTCGCCTACACGAAGGACATCACCGAGAGCAATGCTTATCAATATCTCATGAGTGTGCAGCACGATGTGGAGGGACTGAAGGCGAAAATGGGCGGTGCGGAAGGCTTGGCGCAACGTCTGGACGAGTTTTTCTCTGCCGAAACGCCGAAGCACGTGGCGTTGCCCATCTTCTCCACGGGGATGATCGGGCAGTATGCGCACGGCAACGAACCGGGACATCACGTGATTTTTCTCTACAATGCCGCGCGCCAACCTTGGCGCACTGCAGAACTCTCGCGCAGGGTGTGCCAGAAGCTCTACACCTACCGCCCCGATGGGCTGTGTGGCAATGAGGACTGCGGTCAGATGTCGGCATGGTATGCCTTTGCTGCCCTGGGGTTCTACCCCGTAGATCCTGTGCAGGGACACTACGAACTGACGTCGCCGCTCTGGCGCGAGAGCCGCATTGCGTTGTCCAACGGCAAGGTGTTTACCCTAACTGCCGAAGGACTTTCCGACCAGAATTGCTACATCAAGTCGGTCACTGTCAACGGACAACCTTACACAAAGAGTTTTTTGACCTACGACCTCATCCTCTCGGGCGCAAAGGTGATCCTCGAAATGACCAACCAGCGCGGCATTTGTTGGTACTAAATTAGAGGGTCGCAGACCCTTTTTAGACGTTAGGGGTCGCAGACCTTTTCTGCTCGCCCCGACAAGCGGGGCTCGGTTCCTCGGAGGGCTAGTACTTCTAGTCCAACTGCGCTAGCCTTCTAATGTCTAACGTCTAAAAAATTCTAGAAAAATTTGTGGGGCAAAAAGAAATAATTATCTTTGCATCAAATTACCTCCCTTAGGTGGAAAATACTAAGGCTCGCCACTTCAGCAATGAGGTGGCTTATTTTTTATCAGATTTATGGAAACACACGAAAAACACCGCGTCATCGTCTATGTTGACGGTTTCAATTTCTACTATGGATTAAAATCCAGTGTCCGTTGGAAGAAATACTATTGGCTTGACATCGTCAAACTTTTTGAAAGCTTTATGCGCCCCAATCAAGAGTTGGTGGCTGTGAAATACTTTTCGGCACGAACAAACGACCTCGAACAAAGCCGACGTCAAAACGCTTTCTTCCAAGCCAACCAAGAGAATCCCAAATTTCATTTGGTCTTAGGCAAGTATCTGAAGAAATCAATCACCTGTTTTAATTGTGGAAATATCATTCACACCCACGAGGAAAAAGAAACCGATGTGCGCATTGCCACTCAAATTGTAGCTGATGCTTATGAGAAAAATTGTGATGTCGCCATCGTTGTTTCCGCAGATAGTGATATGATTCCTGCAATAGAAATTGCCACACAAGCACGACAAAGAGTTTTTGTGTATTTCCCTCCCAATCAGTATTCCAGCAACTTGGCATCAATCTCTATTTCCCACCCCATTCGTTTGGAACGATACGAAAAACGATTTCGTGATGCCCTTTTTCCTGACACAGTCCATCTCTCATTACCAGATTTCGATTTGTGTATCCCTCAAAGATGGAAGCTACATCAAACTTCTAGAAATTAGAAATAAGAGATTAGACGTTAGAGGGCTAGCGCGGTTGGACTAGAAAAACTAGAAGGACTAGATAGACTAGAAACACTAGCCTGCCTAGTCCTCCGAGGACCCGAGCCACGCTTGTCGTGGTGAGCGAAAAAGGGTCTGCGACCCTCTAATCTCTATTTTCTGAGAAAATGCCAATCAGAGTGGAGAGTTGTTCCAATTTTTGGTCAATCAGTGAGAGGCGGCAGTCCAGTTGTTCGCGCTCACTGTCGTTCACCTCAAGATAAGAAGCACGGTTGTTCGCATACAACTGTTGCGCAGCCGACACCGCACGCGACAGCGCAGCATATTGTTCACGTTTGTGACCCTCCACCAAAGCCAAATGCTCCAGTTTGGAGAGCGCAGCGTGCGTCTCCACGAAAGCCCCCAAAAGCGTCTTCTCATAGTTGTAAAGCGCGTTCAGTTGCTGCGCATCCGCCTGAGCAAACTGCGCACGAATCGCTCGCTTGTTGATCAGCGGAGCCGTCAGATTGCCCAGCGCGTTCCACACCAGCGACTCTGGCAGGCGCACCAAATACTTCGGGTTGAAAGCGTTCACCCCCAAAGCAGCCGACACATTCAGTTGTGGCAAAAACTCCTTACGCGCCGTTTCCACATCCCATTTCGCAGCCGCCAGTTCGTGTTCCGCCTGCACCACGTCAGCCCTCGCCAACAAACGCTCCACCGCCAAAGCCCCCTCAGCAGAAGGCAAAGGCAATGCCGCAAAATCTTTCGGTTGGCGCACAATGGCTTGCGGCAAACGCCCCAGGAGCAAGTTCAGCGTGTGCTCTCGAGCAGCAATCTCCTCGCGCAGCCCACACTCCTCCGCTTCCCCCTTCGCCATCTCAGCAGCAAATTTCTCCACCGCCAGTTGCGTACCAGCGTCCGCCTCCTTTTGAATCTTCGCCAGTTGCACCGCCTTCTTTTGCAGCGCAACATATTGCAGCATCACCTCCCGTTTTTCGTCCAGCGCCAAGAGCGCGTAGTAGTTTTCCACCACCTCAGCCACCAGTTTATTTCTCACCGCCCGTTGTCCCGCTTCCGAAGCCAGATAACGTTCCACCGCCGCCTTTTTGTCGCTTTGCAGTTTGTGCCAAAGGTCGATCGTCCAATCCAGTTGCACCCCCGGAGCCCAGTCCGGAATCACCGTCGGAATTTTGTGTCCCGGCGTCATCTCCGTCGAAGCATTGCCCGCCCCTTCGGCGGTGTAGCGTCCCACCTTCGAGAGTCCCAGTCCCATTTTGCCCGAGAGCACAGGGCGCAAAGCCCCCTCCTTCGCCAAGATGGCACTTTTGGCAATCGCCAAATCCTGTACCGCCATTTTCACATCGCGATTGTTCGCCAAAGCCGTGTCGATAAGCGTTTGGAGCGTGGTGTCGTCAAAGCGTTTCCACCACAGCAGCGTGTCCTGCGTAGCGTGGTGCGCAGAGTCCCCTTTGAGCAATCTCTCTTTCAAATCAGACTTCATCACAGTGGCTTGCGGCGTCTGACAAGCCCCAAAGCCCAGCAAAACCACCGCAGCGCACACCGCCACATTTATTTTATTTCTTTTCATCGTCGTCATCTTCTTGAACGTTTTGAGCATCATCTTGCGCTGAATCCTCTTGCACAGCATCATCTTGCACAGAATCATCTTGCGTGAAATCATCTTGTGTGAAATCATCTTGTGTGAAATCCTCCTGGGCAAAACCCTCAGACGCTTGTGTCAAATGTTGTCGATGCAAATCCTCCACCGAGAGTTCTTCTAGGAAAAACACCTCATCACCCCCAGCACTCGTGGCTCTCTTCTTCCGATAAGCCACATCCTTCTCCTCGCTCAGCGGTTTTTCCTTTTGGTAATGCACCAATTTGTCCGTCATCCCAGCAAAGATGTAATACAGTCCCGGAATCAACACCAGTCCGCCCAGCGTACCGAGGAGCATACCCCCCACAGCTGCCGTACCGATGGTGCGGTTGCCAATGGCACCAGCTCCCGTGGCAAACACCAGCGGAATCAGTCCTGCCACGAAGGCAATGCTCGTCATCAAGATGGGACGGAAACGCGCCACCGCTGCCGAGATGGCAGCCTGCACAATGCTCTCTCCTGCATTCTTGCGCTGCACGGCATATTCCACCATCAGCACCGCATTCTTGCCCAGCAAGCCAATGAGCATCACCAGCGCAATCTGCGCATAGATGTTGTTTTCCAATCCACACATTTTCAAAAACAAGAACGCACCCAAGATGCCCACCGGCAAGAAGATAATCACCGGCATGGGCAACAAGAAGTTCTCGTATTGCGCTGCCAAGATGAGATACACAAACACCAAGCACACCATAAAGATAATAATCGCCGTGTTGCCCTGTTCGGCTTCGTCTTTCGAGATACCTGCCCAGTCGTAGTCATAGCCCTTGGGCAGTGTGCGCTGTGCCACCTCTTCGATGGCGCGCAAAGCCTGACCACTCGAATAACCCGCAGCCTGCGCTCCCGTCACCTCAGAAGAGTTGTAGAGATTGTGGCGCGTGATTTCGCTCATACCATAAGTGCGCGACAGCGACATAAAGTCGGCATACGGCACCATCTCTCCGTCCTCGTTTTTCGTGTAGAGCCCCATCAAGTGTTCGGGGAAATCGCGATATTGCGGAGCCGCCTGCACAATCACCTTGTAGGGTTTACCAAATCTGATGAAGCCCGTTTGATAGTCCGAACCCACCAAAATCGACAGATTCTCCAAAGCCTTGCCCGGCTGCACACCTTTTTGCAAAGCCGCATTGTCGTCCACGTGGAGCATAAACTGCGGATAACTGGCGGAATAGAACGTGAAGGCATTGCCTATCTCAGGACGCTTGCGGAGTTCTTTCACAAAATCCTTGCTCACGCGCTCCATCTCGTGATAGTCATTCTTCCCCGTCTTGTCGAGCAGGCGGAGTTCAAAACCAGTGAGGGTCTTGCACTTCTCCTCCAAATCGCTGATAATCTCCTTGGCGGTGCGCTTGCGGTGCTTCCAGTCTTTGAGGTTGATCAAGCAACTGCCGGAGTTGGCACTCGTGCCTTCCGAGAGGATTTCAAAGCCTGCCAACGACGACACGCTCTCCACACCCTCTTCTTCCTTGGCAATTTTCAGAAAAGCCTGTGCAGCAGCGTTCGTGCGCTCTATCGTGGAGCCCGGAGGCGTTTCCACCACGGCATAAATCATCCCCTGGTCTTCTTGCGGAATGAAGCCTGCCGGCAAACCCAAGTTCACCCAGTAGGCGAGTCCGCAGCATGCCAATATCGCTCCGAGGGTCAAAGCCTTCATCCGCACCGTGCGGCGCACCACGCGCTCATAGCGTTGGCTGCCACGGTCGAAACGCGCGTTGAAGCGTTGCAAAGCCTTGCCCACAAAGCCCAACGTCACGTTGTGTTCTTGCTCTTTCGTCAAAATCAAGGCGCACAAAGCCGGTGTCAAGGTCAGTGCCACAAAGGCAGAGAACAAGATGCTCGATGCCATGGTGATGGAGAACTGGCGGTAGAACATTCCTTCGGGTCCTCCCATAAACGCCACGGGGATGAACACCGAAGCCATCACCAGCGAAATGGCAATGATGGCACCGCTTATCTCCTTCATCGCCTTCTCCGTGGCTTCCACAGGCGAGAGTTTGTGGCGCAGCATCTCCACATTCACCGCTTCAATCACCACAATGGCGTCGTCCACCACAATACCGATCGCCATCACCAAGGCGAAGAGCGAAATCATGTTGAGCGTGATGTTGAACACCATCATCGCAATGAAACTTCCCAACAGCGAGATGGGAATCGCCAAAATTGGAATCACCGAAGCGCGCCAATCGCCCAAGAACACAAACACCACGATGCCCACCAGCACAAAGGCTTCGAAGAGGGTGTGGATTACCTTTTCGATGCTGGCGTCTAAGAAGCGGCTCACGTCGTAGCTCACCTCATAGTGCATCCCTTTGGGCATATCTTTTTGCAAACGTGCCATGGCGGTTTTCACCTTGCCAATCACGTCGCGCGCGTTGCTGCCGTAGGCTTGTTTCAGTGTCACAGCGGCTGAGGGTCTACCGTTGAAGGTGGAATAGATGTCATACACCTCGTTGCCCAAATGCACATCGGCGATGTCTTTCAGGCGCACAGCGTTACCGCCTTTCGTGCTTTTGATGATGATGTTCTTATATTCGTCTTCTGTGGTGTATCGTCCTGGATATTTCAACACATATTCCTTCACCTGTGGGCGCAGTCCGCCACTCTCGCCCAACTTACCCGGCGACACTTCCACATTTTGGTCTTCCAGAGCCTCGCGCACATCGTCGGTGGAGAGCCCATAGCTCATCATCTTGTCGGGATGCAACCACACGCGCATGGCATAGTTGCGCGTGCCCAAGATGTCGAGGTCGCCCACACCGTCCACGCGGAGGAGTTCGGGGGCGATGTTGATGTCGAAATAGTTGTAGAGAAAACCCTGATCGGCAGTGGGGTCGTCGCTATAGAGGTTGATATACATCAAAATGTTGGGTTCTTCGCGAGAGATTTTCACCCCTTCTCTGATCACCTCTGGCGGCAACTTGTTGGTGGCTGACGACACGCGGTTTTGCACATTCACGGCGTCCACATTGGGGTCTGTGCCCAACTTAAACACCACGTTGAGCGCGGCTTCACCGTCATTTCCGGCATCGCTTTCTATGTATTTCATCCCTGGCACGCCATTGAGGGCTTGTTCCAAGGGGATAATCACGGATTTCACCAACAGTTCGTTGTTCGCTCCGGGATAGTTGGCGACCACATTCACCTTTGGGGGCGAAATGGAGGGAAACTGCGTCACCGGCAGAAACACGCCAATGAAGGCGATGACCAGCGACACCACAATCGACAACACTGGTCGGCGAATAAAGATCTTAAACATATCTTAGATGTTAGAGATTAGACGTTAGACGTTAGAGGGCTGCGCAGTTGGACTAGAGCTTCTAGAGCTTCTAGCCCGAGCCCCGCTTGTCGGGGCGAGCGAAAAAGGGTCTGTGACCCCGAGCATAAAAGGGTCCGTGACCCCGACCCTCAGTCCGCGGTGAGTTGATTCATTTTCATTGCCGTGTGAGGGTCCACTAGTTTGAAGCGCACCACATCGCCATCATTCAGTTTTTGGATGCCATCCACCAAATAGCGTTCGCCAGCCGAGAGACCACCGTTCACCACGTAGCCCCCCGAAAACTCAGCCCCAATCGTCACAGCACGTTGGTGCACACGCCCCTGCTTGTCCACCACAAACACATATTTCCGGTCTTGCTCCTCAAACACTGCCACTTGCGGAATCATCACCGCGTTGCGCTTCTTCATCATCAGGCGCACCGTCCCCATCTCGCCATTGCGCAGCAAGTTGTTGGGATTGGCAAACTCCGCACGCATCGCAATCGTCCCCGTGCTCGCATCAAACTGTCCGCCCAGGTCCACTATGCGACCCTGTGCACCAAACACATCACCGTTCGCCAACACCAGTTGCAAGCCACTCTCTGTGTAGCGTTCCGGATGCAGGCGATAGTCCAAATAGTCCGTTTCCGAGATGTTGAAATACACCATCACCTTTCGGTTGTCCGACAAACTCGTGAGCAAATCTCCATCGTCCACCAGACTCCCCACTTTGAGCGGAATGCGTCCCAAAATGCCCGAAAACGGAGCCTTGATGAGCGACAAACGTTTGCGCTTCACCGCCAGTTGATAGTCCGCCTCCGCGCTGCGCAGTTTCGCCGCAGCCATGCGCTTCGCATTGACCGACACCACCTTGTTGTCCGCCAGTTTCGACACATTTTCCAAGTCAATCCTCGTCTGTTCCGCCTCCGCCTTAGCTTTGGCAATCTCCTCGTCCACGCCCACGGCAGCAATGCGAAAGAGCGGTTGTCCCGCCTTCACATATTGTCCCTCGCTCACGAAGACCGTTTGCAGCAGACCCTTCTGTTGCGAACGAATCTCCACGTTGCGTAGCGAGTTGATGTTGGCTGCATAGTCTTTGGGCAAGTCAATGCTGTCCACCAGCGGAGTAGTGGCAGTGTAAGTGGTTTCCACCTGCTGTTCTGCCTTTTTCTGGCAGGCGGTCATTGTGAGGAGTCCGGCGCAGAGTGCGGAGAGCAAAAATTGTTTCATCTTCATTGTTAGAAATAGCGTCTTAGTTGAACGAATGTCTTAGTAGACTGCTTGTTGCAAAGTCCTGTAAATCCTTCGTTTTCTCGCCATGGCATAACTCGAGCAAGCTCGGTTCTGCTCATTTGGCTTAACGAAAACGTTCCAATTTGGGAGAGCGAAACTACATTTTTCCGTTTACACCCCCTCTGTGCGATAGTAAAAAAAATGTTACTCCTCTGCATTTCGTTTCATTTTGTGGTCGTTATCCCTCCAAATAGCGATTGGAGTTTACAAATTGGGATTAGACATTAGAGGGTAGACATTAGACGTTAGAGGGTCGCAGACCCTTTTTGCTCGGGGTCATAGACCTTAGAAAAACGTGATAGAATGATGTAGATAAAAAATAAAGACTTACCTTTGTAGCACATCCCCCTTAGGTGGAAAAAACTAAGGCTCGCCACTTCAGTAATGGGGTGGCTTATTATATAGTTTTCAAATCACAAGGACTTCGAGGCAAGAGGAACGCAGTGCAGCCGCAGCCGAGCAGAAAGGGTCCGCGACCCTCTGCGACCCTCTAACGATTATCATTATGAAAATCAGCATCACAAAAGCCATGCTTCATGGACTATGCGCCCTGAGCATCAGTCTGGGACTATGGAGCGCAACAGCGTGTCAAAGCAATAGCCCCAAAAACTCCGCGGAGAGCTCTGTCAGTTCCTCATCCATCGAAGAGGAACCCGACAGCCTGTGGAGATTTGCCATCCAACCCCAAACCGCCCTTTACAACACCCCCGACAGCACCCAAACGCCCTTCGCACACATCCCCTACGGCACACTGCTTGCTCTAGTGGAGCAAAAAGACAACTGGACACTGGTGAAATGTGACATTGAAGTGGAACCGACGGAAGATGCCAAAACTTATCAACTGTGGGTGCCCTCGCACCACGTGGCAACGCTCCGCCAACTCGAACTCACCCCTGGTCTGGTGCAGCAAGAGGAGTCCCCTCGCCGAGGCACAAAGGCTACGGCGTCTGCCTACGAAGTACAGCTCATCGACAAAGCCACCTTCGACAAAGCCAAACAAGACACCCTGCCTCGACTACGAGGCAAAAAGTGGAACAAGTTTCCCCTCACCATTCGCCGACACAGCGACACCACCCATATCACTGCCGAAGAAGCCAAAAACATGGAATATGGCGTCGGTTACATCCAAGAACTCAACCTCTTCTATACCCGATTCCGCAGCCGTAACCGCTACATTTGGTCGCTCTATCCAGCACACAAAGATATAGAAAAAGACTACATGTGCACCGACCAACCGCTATGCACGCCCGATAGGCAGTGGATTTTCGATGAATTCTGGGAGTCGGGGGAGGTGTCCGCGAACCACATTGCCGAAGGGGAGGTGACGCAAAGCATCTCTACCGTGTTTCCCTGCTGGCGAGGGCTTCAAGATCTCTATGCTAATGGTGGAGTTGCCTTTATGGACGCCAATGGCTGGATCTATCTGCAGGTGTGTCCCAACGTGCTCACCAAGGGTGTTGGAGATGACGAACTGCCCCACTATTACCTTCGCCTCCGCCTTAGGAATCTGACATAATTCGTCTATTTCAATCCACGACACCCTCCTTTTATTTCTTTATCGCTCACCTCTTCTCAGGTAAACAAAAGAAATCCCTACTCATCTTTTGCAGGTGAGTGGGGATTTTCTTGTTCTAGACATTAGACGTTAGAGATTAGACGTTAGAGATTAGAGGTTAGAGGGCTAGCGCGGTTGAGATTTTCTCCGCAAGGCTCTAACATCTAATGTCTAATCTGCCCGAGCCACTTTGTGGCGAGCATAAAAGGGTCTGCGACCCTTTAACGTCTATCACTGATGCCACAAAAAGACAAAGTGAAATGCCACAAAAACGCAAAGTGAAACACCACAAAAAGACAAAGTGAAATGTCACAAAAACGCAAAGTAAAACACCACAAAAAGACAAAGTCTCTTGCTCCGATGCGGCAAAGAGCCCAACCGCGCTAGCCCGAGGCAAGCGGAACGCAGTGCAGCCGCAGCCGAGCGAAAACGGGTCTGCGACCCCGAGCAGAAAGGGTCTGCGACCCCGAACGAAAACGGGTCCGCGACCCCGAACGAAAACGGGTCCGCGCCCCCGAGCGAAAACGGGTCTGCGACCCCGAGCGAAAACGGGTCCGTGACCCTCTACCCTCTAATATCTAATACGATAAAACTTTCGGGAAACTTCTTTTACTATAAATATTTTTTGTATATTTGCCCTGCCGAACGGTGTTTATTGTTCAGGCAAATGCTCAAGGTGATACAGACCACCCTGACAGACTGAGCATGTTTCCACACAATGTCCATGATTTTATCTTTTGGAAATGCGCCACAAAGACCAAAACACCGAACAAACAATACTATTCGTTTAGACACTATGCCATCTCAAAGTTCCACCCCCACCACCCGTCGGAAGCGAAATGCTGCCATTGCCACAATCGCCAGCACCGACCCCGAATTCATGACTCCTGCACAACTCCACCTGCGACAAATGATCGTAGACAGTGCCGAGGAGGCGTTCCGACAACATGGCATCAAAAAAGTCACCATGGACGAAGTGGCTAAAAATATACACATGTCGAAACGAACTCTCTACCAGTTTTTCCGCGATAAGGAAGAACTCGTCTTGGCATGCGTGAAAAGCACCCTCGACCGCGAACAAGAGTTTGCCAATCAGGCGGCTATGCGCTGCGAAAATGCCCTCCAACTCATCTTAGACTTGATGCAATATCGCATGACAGACTCTGCCACCACCAGCGAATACTACCTCCGAGACATCACGATCTATCCCACTGTGACGCAGTATTTTAAGATGCGTCGTGCACAAATCACTGCGCGTTTCATCGAACTCCTCCACATCGGGGTGGAGCAAGGGCTGTTTGTCGATACCATCAATTTTGAAGTCTTCGGAGGGTGTATGTCGCTCATCTCCGAACACGTGCTCCAGCGCAAAAGCGACCTCGAAAATGTGTCCTTCACTGACTATGTTCGTCACTTCGTCATCACGCTCTTCCGCGGATGCACCACCGAAAAAGGACGCAGCATCATCGACGATTTTTGCCAAAATCATTTCCCGAATTAGAGGGTCGCATACCCTTTTATACTCGGGGTCGCAGACCCGTTTTCGCTCGGGGTCGCGGACCCGTTTTCGCTCGCCACGGAGTGGCTCGTTAGACGTTAGACGTTAGAGGGCTAGCTCAGTTGGACTAGAATCTCTAGAAAAACTAGAAACATTAGAATCTCTAGAAAAACTAGAAACATTAGAATCTCTAGAAAAACTAGAAACATTAGAATCTCTAGAAAAACTAGAAAGCCTAGAATCTCTAGAAAGCCTAGTCCTCCGAGGAACCGAGCCACTTGTGGCGAGCGAAAAAGGAACTGCGATTCTTTTTTGTATAGAAACTGTGGTTTCCTGCCTTTTTTTTGTATTTTTAATTTTTTCGAGTTCGATTTTCTTGTTGCGTTTTCACGCGAAAATCCTCGTGCGCGGATTATTTTTTTACGCACATTTCTCGAAAAATCTCCCACGTTTTTGGGAAAAAGTCCATCGTTTTTGGGAAAATGTCCATCATTTTTGGGAATAACTCCCACGTTTTTGGAGGAAGCTCCGACATGCTTTGCAAAAGCCTTGCACCTCAAGAAAACAAAAAATAATACTGGAACTGTTTGTTTCTTGCGATAAATTCGTAACTTTGCAGTGCGCTGAGAAGCGTTATCGCAGAAAACACCTGTCGTGGCAGAAAAAATCTACCGCAACAGAAAAAACGGTCGCAGAAAACACTTGTCGCAGTAAAATGCTAGCTGCGGCAGAAAATAGCCGTCGCAGCAGAAACTAGCTGTCGCAGCAAAATGCTAGCCGTAGCAACGCAACAACCTAAAATCTAACGCCTTATGAAAAAGACAGACTCCTACAACAAGTATGTGCCGCTTTTTATCGACAACTATGCCGAACAGCGGTCTGCCAAACTCCGGGCTCGCATGGGCTGGGCTGGATATGGCATCTATCTCGCTATCCTACAGAGACTTCGTTCTGAAAAAGAGTGCGTGCTCGAACTCGACTATGAGTCGCTCGCTTTCTCCTTCTGGACGGACGAAGAGACCCTGCGCACCATCATCGAAGACTTCGGACTCTTCACCATCAACCGCGAAAAAAGGTGCTTCTTCTCTCCGCTGCTCGACGAAATGTTGCTCTCCATCGACCCTGCACTCGCCAAGGCAAGGAATAAGAAATATACTGTGCAAGTTCCTGCAAATGAAGAACTTGCATCTTGTTTTTCGGCAAGTGCAGCAGAAAAGGGCTGTAAAGTGGCTGAAAAGGGTGTGCAAGTTCCTGCAAATGAAGAACTTGCATCTTGTTTTACAGCAATTGCAGCAGAAAATGGCTGTAAAGTGCCTGAAAAGGGTGTGCAAGTTCCTGCAAATGAAGAACTTGCATCGTGTTTTACAGCAAGTGCAGCAGAAAACGGCTGTAAAGTGGCTGAAAAGGGTGTGCAAGTTCCTGCAAATGAAGAACTTGCATCTTGTTTTTCGGCAAGTGCAGCAGAAAACGGCTGTAAAGTGGCTGAAAATGGCGTGCAAGTTCCTGCAAATGAAGAACTTGCAAGTAGTTCTCACGCGTGCGTGCGCGTTAACAAACAAACAAACGAACAAACAAACGAACGAACAAACGAACAAGAGAAAGAAGAGAGAAGAAAAACATCTTCTCTCCTCGTCACCAAGAAAGGGGAGGGTAGGGGAGCGAAGGTGCAAAGAATGACGAGCGATGAAGAGAATATCTGCGAGGAATTAAGTCTTTTCGCAAAATCTTGCGATGTTCGCAGTGCGAAAAAGGAGAGCAAAGCGAAAACCTCCGCAAATCAGTCCGTGCGACGCAAACGTGCCAGTGTGAGAGGGCATCTTTTGCGCACCCCCGTCTATCTCAATCCTCCCACGGTGGAAGAGGTGGCAGCCTATGCCAAGTATTTGGGGTATACCGACTTTCAAGCCGATCGCTTTGTGGCGTACTATGCTGCCAATGGGTGGAAAACCACGCGTCACGACATGATGAACTGGCACGCAGCAGTGAGCACGTGGCACCTCAACCAGTGCCGATATGCCGAAGAACGAGCACAGCAAGCGCAGCAAAAGGTGCAGGAAAAAGAGCGCAGAGAACTTCAATATCAGCAGGATAGGGAATGGCGCAATCGGGTATTTCTCGAGCGTAATGCTTCGCAAGAGCAGCAAGATCGGCTTTTCCATCAACAGCGACAGCAGTTCCTCCAGCAGCAGGTGGTGGCAGCCGTCACCAGTGTGCGTGACAAATATGAACTCCCTCCCGAAGTGCCGTTCTAATTCCCCCGAACGTCTGTTGCTCCATGCTTGCACGTCTGTTTATAAGTCCTAGCATCTCAGCTGGATGCACCGCAAGGGCTGTTGGTAAGTTCTTGATTGTCTGTTGCTCCATGCTTGCACGTCTGTTTATAAGTCCTAGCATCTCAGCTGGATGCATCGCAAGGGCTGTTGGTAAATCCTTGATCGTCAGTTGGTCAATCCTTGCACGTCTGATAGCCAGTCCTAGCATCGCTGCTGGATGAACTTGAATTTTTATTGATTGCAAACCTTCTTTCCAAATATCTATTCACCATGAAACTCACACCTTGTCTTTTGTCCGCACCGTCTTCATCGGACGATGCTCTGCTTTTTTCCGAAATGGAAATCCTCACTTCGCAACAATCCGCTATTGCACCTCCGCCTTCGCCAGTAGGGCAGGGGGAAGTAGCTTCGATTTCGCAACTTCTCCGCGCTTCCTCCGCATCTCCCGAGTCTGTGCTTGCCAGTTCCACTGCCGTAGCCCAGCAGGAGTGCCAGCAGATGCCGACTTCCGTGGCACAAAGGGGCAGCGCAGTAGCCCCGATTTCCTCCTCCCCAGCCCCGATGCAAGTGCCCACCGCAGTAGCCCAGCAGGAGTGTCAGCAGATGCCGACTTCCGTGGCACAAAGGGACAGCACAGCCCTCACCGCATCCAATGGCAGTTCCTCAGCCCTCATGGCAGCAGCACAGCAGGAGAAGCAGCGCGAACGAACGGCATTTCTCGAACGCTACAATCCGCAGGTGTGTCGCCTCATGGCACTCGATGCCGACCGTTGTTTTCGTGGTAATGCACCGTCTCTGGTACGTGTGAAACGCGACTATGGCGTGCAGACTGCCGTGACGTGGATGACCATCCAACTGAGCGAGACGGCACGACTGTGGGGCAGTAGCGACAAGATTTCGGGAGAGATGTTGGAGGCTGTAGCAGAGTCGTTTGTGGGCGAATACAGTCATCTGAACTTGGCAGAGATTGGGCTCTATCTTTTGCGTCTCCGTGCTGGAGTGTATGGTAAGGTGGCGTACGGCAAACTCACGCCTGACCACATGGTGAGCCATGTGCAGACGTTTTTGGCGCAGCGTTCGCGCGAGATTGATGTTTTCCGTCGCGAACAGGAGCGCATCGACCGCCAGCGTGAGCGCAAACGCTGGGCTTCCCGTGCTGTGAGCCACGAGGAGGCGAAACGCCGCTATGCCGAAGCGCTTGCCCTCTGCAACAACGATCCCGACCGCGCGATTGAATATATGAAGAGAGTTAGACGTTAGAGGGTCGCAGACCCTCTAATCTCTAACGTCTAATACATATTTTCCGCTGGAAATTTGTTGGTATGGGAAAAATGTTTTACTTTTGCAGAAGTTTCCAGGGGAAAATAATAGAGAACTCCGCGAGAAGCTCATTAAGAGCATCAGAGAAATAATAGTTTCTTTCCCTTGCGAAACTAGGTAAACAGATTGTATCACAACAAATTTCAGCATTATGAAAGCTAAAGAAATCACGACCGACTATTTCAAACAACACGTATTTGACTATGTAGCCTCGCCCAATGAGTGGAAGTTTATCGGACAACGTCCTGCCATCATCGACTTTTATGCCAAATGGTGCGGACCCTGCAAAGGGATGGCGCCGCATTTGGACCAAATAGCAGAAGAATTTGAAGGAAAACTCGATGTCTATAAGGTGGATGTGGACCAAGAAGTGGAACTCACCGAGGTGTTTGGTGTGCGCTCTATGCCCACGTTGCTCTTTGTGCCCCAAGAAGGATTGCCCCAAAAGGCGGTGGGCGCCATGACCTATGGACAACTCAAAGAGGTGATCGAAGATATCCTCCTGCCTAAGGCGTAAGTGCTCCAGCTACTAACGATGGAGCTGCAATGAAAGGCTCTATTCGTTGTTCAGTGAATGATTTATTGACATTTTCTTCCCCGTTTATGGACCATTTTTGCCTTTGTCGCATCCGCGATTTATATCGTGCCATCCTTAATTTTGAGCAGTATTTCGAGCAGCATTATGATTTGAATCTCAATGAGGCGATGTTGCTTTGCACCCTCAGTGCGCGCTCCTCGCAGACGGCTGGGGAGGTGGCAGAAGCCCTTGGGCTCACGAACTCCAATGCCTCCAAGGTGATTGCTTCTGCCGAGGCTCTCAAGCTCATCAAACGACAGATGTGCAAGGACGACAAGCGGAGAATGCGCTTTTCGCTCACTGCGCTCGGTGAGGAACGGTTGGCACGCTTGCAGGCTGACGATATAGAAGTGCCCGAAATTTTGCGATGAGGAGGGTGCTGATGCTCCCTCGTCTTGAGCGAATTCCCCCTCGTCTTGAGCGAATCTCCCCTCGTTTTGAGCGATGCCGATGAGCATCTTTGAGATGGTCTGCCCCGAAACACGTTGAATAGTCCCCTCTGCACCTGATGCGGAGGGGATTTTTGTGGGTGGACGACGGAGGTTTTGAGCGAAAGGGACGGAGATGTTTTGCCCCTTAAGGCAGATATTTCGAGAAAGTGTATTGTTTGAGCGAAAACGATGGAGATTTTACGAAAAATGAGGGTGAAAATCGCTGGATGGTGAGAGATGGTGGTGGGGAAGTGGCGACGGATTTGCAAGGATGCAGTGCGCAATTTACAAGGAAATAGCGCAGAATTGGCAAGTGTAGAAAGCAAAAATAGGGGTAGGTGAAAAAAAAAGTGCAGTTTTTCTCGATTTTTTATCACTTTGGGGTCATATCCTCCCATATATATATAGGGACGCTTCTCAACGAGAGCCTGCGGGGCGCAGCACTCGAGCGGAGACGTCCACGCCCCATCCCAACCTTCGGTCTGATGGAAAGTTCTCTCTATGACAAACACACGCACCAATTTCTTGCTGTTTACACTTTTTATTTATTCCCAAAAGGAGTGTGACGAAGCATCTCGCCAGATGTAGTGGTGAGACGGCATACAGCGGTGTGGTATTGCCGAACCTGCAGCATCTGGTGCTGCGATTTGCTGCAGCAGAACGTTTTCGTTAAGGCAAATGAGCAGAACCGAGCTTGCTCGAGTTATGCCATGGCGAGAAAACGAAGGATGAAATCCAACGATTTCATCGTCCTATTATTCACTTATTAAATCTATATTACTATGATTCGTTACAAGATTGTTAAGCGCAAGAACCCCACCACCAAGGCGGAAAAGTTCCACCCTGCTATCGTGGCTCCCGCACCCATTGATAGCCAGAAAATCATCGGTCGCATCGAGAAGAAGTGCACCTTGGCTTCGAGCGACATCAAGGCGGTGGTCGATGCTTTGGAAGTGGAGCTCATCGATGCGCTGCTCGAAGGTAATGCCGTTCGCCTTGGTGACCTCGGTTCGTTCCGTCCCTCTCTCCGTTCTACGGGTGTGGAGAAGAAGGAAGAGGTGAACGCTTCTCTCATCACTCGTATGCACGTGGTGTTCGTGCCTGCGCTCCGTGTGAAACGCGCCCTCGATGTGAAGACGGGACATCTCCAGTTCGCCAAAACTGAGGCGGTGCCTGTGGTGAAAAAGAAAAAGAAGGCGGAGCCCAATAGCGCACCACAAGGGTAGTAGACGTTAGAGGGGGTCACGGATCCTTTCTGCTCGGCTGCGTCTTCGCTAGGGGTCACGGACCCTTTCAGCTTGGCTGCGTCTTCGCTTGCCTCGGGCTCGCGCGGTTGGACTTTCCTCCGTGCGAGCCCTTGTTTTTTTTAGTACTAATATATAACATCTAATGTCTAATATCTAACGCCTAATGTCTAAATACTATGAAACACTTATCGAAATGGGAACTTCAGGAATGGAGTGCAATAGCGATGCTCATGGTGGGCACGCTGTTAGTTATGTTAGGTTTTTGGTGTCCTCCTCGCGGAGCGATACACGAAAGCGTGTTGTGGTTTTTCGGGCAATGCCTCGTCTATGCCGGATCCGTGCTAGGAGTCGCCAGCTATATCTCGGTTAGACGTTAGAGGGTCACGGACCCTTTCTGCTCGCCACGCACACGTGGCTCGAGATTAGATATTAGAGCTTCTGGCTTAGGCTAGAGGCTCTTTTTTGGGGGTGCGTTCCTGCGTTTTCCCGAAAGGATGGGGAGGATGTCAAAATTTATTGCTACATTTGTATGAGTAATTAGACGTTAGAGATTAGACGTTAGAAGTTAGAGATTAGAGGCTCGCGCGATTGGGCTAGTCTTTCTAGTTCTTCTAGAATCTCTAGTCCCTCTAACGTCTAATACCCGAGCCACTCTGTGGCGAGCATAAAAGGGTCTGCGACCCTCTAACGTCTATTGTCTACAACGCCCGAGCCACTCCGTGGCGAGCATAAAAGGGTCTGTGACCCTCTAATGTCTATTATGTTTCAATCATCACTATATCATCAGTTGCAAAGCCAGTGGAGGAGTGGGAGATTGCCCCACGCCATTCTCCTCGATGGACCAGAAGGCGCGGGACACATGGCAGTGGCGCTAGACTTTGCGCGCCTGCTACTCTGTGAAACACCGCAACAGCAATCTCCACAAGATGGACTTTCTTCTCAAAATGATGGACTTTCTTCTCCACAAGATGAAGCTCACGCTCAGCAGGGAGTAATGGTTGCTTGTGGTGCTTGCCCAGGATGTGCCATGACGCACAAATGGGCACACCCCGATTTGCACTTTGTCTTCCCCGTCATTCGCCCCAAGAGTGCTTCGAGCACCACGCGCGTGGTGAGCGACCTCTGGATCAAGGAGTGGAGGGAGATGCTCAAAAAGACCACGCATTTCGACCTCGAACTCTGGGAGAAGGAGATGGGCATCGAGAATCAGCAACCACAGATCTTCGCTGATGAGAGTGACGAACTGGTGCGCAAACTGGCGCTGACGCCTTCGCAAGGGGGCTGGCGCGTGGTGGTGGTGTGGCTGCCCGAACTCATGAACACGGCGTGTGCCAATAAGCTCCTTAAGCTCCTTGAAGAACCGCCCACACAGACGGTGTTTCTCCTCGTGAGCCATCGTGCGGAGGGGATTTTGCCCACCATCCTCTCACGTACACAGCGACTGGCAGTGCGTGCCATTCCAGAAGCGGAGATAGCGGAGCACCTGCAGCGCGAACGCGGCATTTCGCCCCAAGATGCGGCTTATGTGGCGCACACGGCGCAGGGCAACTATGTGCGTGCGCTGCGTTTGCTCTCTGTGGGACACGACGAACAGGAGTTTCTCGACATGTTTGCGCTCTTGATGCGCAAGTGCTATCTGCGCGACATCAAGGAGATGCACGCGTGGAGTGAGCGCATGGCAGGGTGGGGACGCGAGCGTCAGAAGGCGTTTTTGGACTATTCGCTCCGCATGGTGCGCGAGAATTTCATCATGAACTTCCACCGCCCTGAGTTGAACTATATGACGCGCGCGGAGGAGGAATTTTCTCGCCGCTTTTCGCCTTTCATCAATGAGCGCAATGTGCTGGGCATCTCCGACGAACTAGCCCTTGCTCGACGTGACATCGCGCAAAATGTGAATGCTAAAATGGTGTTCTTCGATTTTGCGCTCAAAATGATTGTGCTGTTGATACAATAGGGGTCTCAGACCCTTTTATGCTCGGGGTCGCAGACCCTTTTTCGCTCGGCTTCGTCTGCACTGCGTTTCGCTCGCCTCGGGCTGGCGCGGTTGGACGATTCGCCGCATGGTTCTAACGTCTACATTATATAGAGATACTACATTCCATATTGGGATACTAGATTCCATATAGGGATACACTTCATTCATAGTTATCATTCATCTTATTCATATTTCTTAGTCATAACTCATTCTCTTTTTCCATTTCTCATTAGAAGATAGATACTAGAGACACTAGACTTTTAAGGGTAGCGGGGTAGTATTTTCTCCGCAGTACTCTAAAGTCTAAAGTTTACTTTCTCACGTCTAACGTATAAGCAGTGCCCGAGCCACGAGGTGGCGAGCAGAAAGGGTCTGCGACCCTCTAAACCTAGACTTATGTTTTTGAGAATTATTATTTTTCTCCTGTGCTCAGGGATGTTTTTTCCTCTGATGGCACAACGTGGAGTGGTGAAAGGTCGTGTGGTCAATGTGCGCAATAACGAACCCCTTATAGGAGCCATCGTGCGACTCGAAAACCAAGCGGCAGCCACCGTCACCGACTCCGTGGGCAACTATGTGATTAAGCAGGTGAAACCTGGATTTTACCACATCATCGTGAGCCTCCTGGGCTATGAAAAGAAACGCACCGAAGAGTTGCAGGTGATGGGCAACCAAACCACCTTCGTCGATGTGGCGATGAACGAAAGCGAGGTGTCACTCACCGAAGCCATCGTCAGACCGCGCACCGAGGAAACCCGCGCTGAGAGTCCGCTCTCTGTGCAAACCCTCGAAGTGCGACAGATCGAAAAGAGTGCTGGTGTGAACCGCGACGTGTCGAAACTCGTGCAGACCCTCCCTGGTGTGGCTGCCACCGCTGCCAACCGCAACGACCTTTTGGTGCGAGGCGGAGGACCAGCCGAAAATGTGTTTTACCTCGATGGCATTGAATTGCCCGTCATCAACCACTTCACCACGCAAGGAGCAGCAGGCGGAGCGGTAGGCATCATCAATCCCGATTTTATCAGTGCCGTGGACTTCTACACCGGAGCCTTTCCTGCCAATCGTCCCAACGCCTTGAGTTCGGTGATGGACATCCGCTTGAAAGATGGCAGCCGAGATCGCCTCCATACCAAACTCTCTCTGGGAGCATCGGATGCCTCGCTCACCCTCGATGGACCTGTCAATTCGCGTTCCACCTTCATCTTCTCTGCCCGACAGTCCTATTTGCAGATGCTCTTCAAGTGGCTAGAACTGGCCTTCCTGCCCACCTACAATGATTTTCAACTCAAATATGACTATCGCATCAGCGAGCGGCGCAACCTCTCCATCATCGGACTGGGCTCTATCGACAAGACGCGCCTGAACACCGACTTGGGAGCCAACGCCAGCGAATACAGTCGATTTGTGCTCAACATGCTCCCCGTCTACGACCAATGGCACTACACCGTGGGAGCCGTCTACAAGGTGCTGGGCGAGAAGCACACCGACCGCTGGGTGCTGAGTCGCAATATGCTCGACAATGGCAGTTATAAGCACGTGGGCAATCAGAAAAATATGCCCAAAATCTTCGACTACCAGTCGCAAGAGTCGGAAAATAAACTCCGCTTCGAGCGCATCTTCTGGGGATTGCCCTTCAAACTCCATGTCGGAGCTGGCGTGCAGCATGCGCACTATTTCAATCGCACTGCTCGTCGCCGCATCATCGCAGGGGTGCCCACTCTCGACAACTATGAGAGCAGCCTTGACTTCTTGTCTTACACCGCTTTTGGGCAAGCCTCGAAAGAGTGGTGGAATCAGCAGTTAAAGCTCTCCTTCGGCTTGAGTGTGGCAGGCAACAACTACAATACTGCCATGCGCAACCCCTTGCCGCAGTTGTCGCCTCGCCTCTCCATCACCTATGCGCTGAGCGATCGCACCGATGTGAGTGCCAATGTGGGGCGATATGCCAAATTGCCCTCCTACACCTCTTTGGGTTATCGTAATGCCGAGGGGGAGTTGGCGAACCGCGATGCGTTGAAATACATCATATCCAATCATCTGGTGGTGGGTGTGAGCCATCGTCCCATGGAGGGATTGTCGCTTGTTGCCGAGGCTTTCTACAAGACCTATGAGCACTATCCCGTTTCTCTGGCAGAAGATGTGAGTCTGGCGAGCAAGGGTGCGGGATTTGGTGCTGTGGGCGATGAGGCAGTGACGGCTTCGGGCTTAGGTCGTGCCTATGGTGTGGAGACGGTGGCGCGCTGGCAACTGCCACAAGGAGCCATGTTCTCTGCCACCTACACGCTCTTCCGCAGTGAGTTTACCAACCGCGCAGGGCAGTATCAGCCTTCCTCGTGGGACACGCGCCACATTCTGAACGTCATCGCCAGTTGTCCCCTCGGCAGGAATTGGAATTTTGCAGCCCGTTGGCGTTGGTTGGGTGGTGCGCCCTATAGTCCCATCGACTACGCGCTCTCTTCGCAAAAGGCTGCTTGGGACATCCGCAATATGGCGTATATGGACTATTCACGGTTCAACTCTCTCCGCCTGCCGTCAGCCCACCAACTGGATGTGCGCATAGACCGCGAATTCTATTTCCCTAAGTGGGTGCTCAATCTTTATTTGGATGTGCAGAACGTCTACAAGGCTGCGTATCCTATGGAACCGATCTACACGAACCTCGACGCGCAAGGTCAACCTGCCACAGATTCTGCTGATCCGTCTCGATATATGTTGCGCGAAATCCCCAGCATGGTCGGCACGCTGGTGCCCACCATGGGATTGATGGTGAAGTTCTAGAGGTTAGACGTTAGACGTTAGAGGTTCGAGAATAGAATAAGAGCAGAGGACATTGCGCCCTCTGCTCTTTTCGTGGCTAGTGGTTCTAGTAGTACTAGTGGTTCTAGTCTAATCTCTAATGTCTAACGTCTAATGCCTAACGTCTAATGCCTAACGTCTAAAAAGGGTCTGACCTTCTCTGTTGCGAAGCCGAGGCAAGCGGAACGCAGTGTAGCCGCAGCCGAGCAGAAAGGGTCCGCGACCCTCTAAAATCTATTTATACTTGAGCATCGTGGCAGTATACATCTTCGGCTTCCACTTCCACGGTGCCACGTTTCACGTTGCCTTCGTAGGTGACAAAATAGATGCCTTTGGCGGGAGTCCATTCCATGCAGAAGAGTTCAGCAGGACTGTTAAAGCCATTTCGTTTGATGTTGTGCAAAGCCCAAGTCTTTGATCTGCCACTGCGTTCAAGACCGCTCTCTACAAATTCGCCATTGTTGACAATGAGGAAAGACTCAGACGTTTTCTCGGGAGGAAGAACGGTCACTGCACCATTAGTCTCGAAGAGCACATCTTCCACATCAAACATCGAGAAGATGCCTTTTTGTCGGAGGAGCAAACGAAATTGTTCCATCTCCAGGCTATTGCGCTTGAAGTTTTTGAAATTGATAATCCCATCTTTGACAAGAAACACGCTCTCTCCTTTGATGAAATGTCTCAAGCGTGCCGAGCGCATGGCAAAGCGCACGAGCATGTTGAAGCACGTCCACACCGCCAAAGCAAAGAGGATGTGCCACATGGACATGTCGGGATTGTACAAGACACCACCGACCAAAGCCCCAATCACGAAGGCGCTCACGGTGTCGAGGGGAGTGATTTGTGCCATTTGTGCCTTGCCGGCGAGGCGCAGAAACACCAAAATGCCAATCATGCCCGTGACAAGTTTAAGGGCAATGCTGAGGTAGGGAGTCAAGATTTCCATCATAATAAAATCGTTTTAGAAAATAGAAAGCTGTGGAATGAATGATATAAGTTTACTGTGCTGCAAAAGTACAATTATATTCTTGTTTTCACAACGATTCTTGGTAGAATTATACGTGAATGAATGCTTGGTGTTTGGCTTGCTAGTGCGTAGATTATTGCGTACCTTTGCACCGCTAATTCTATTAATCTCTCAGAAAAGTTTTTCCCCTCTTACAGAACTTCCCCTCGATGAAAAAAATAGTCTTCCTTGGGATGGGCATTTTAGCCTATCTTCCCACCTACTCGCAAATGCTGTTTTCAGAAAATCTCACGATGAACATAGATAGCACAAAGACCATCCAAGGTTCTTTGTTTCCTGTGTTGAATTTCAAAACAGAGAAAGAGAATGTGCTGACCTTAAAAAATACTGCCAATCTCAACATCTTGATCAACCATAATCGGGTGATAAACTTTATCAACAAGCTCGAATTTTCGACATACGGAGATAAAGTGACGATGAGTGGCGGATATGTGCATCTTGAATATCGTTATCTCTTAAATCGTGCCTTCGAGGTTTATCCTTATGCTGAGTCGCAATGGGCAGAGAGCCGCGGGATGCTGTATAAAGTGTCGAGTGGGCTGCTGTCACGAGTTCGACTGATCAACAGTGAGAAAGTGTTGATGTTTGCTTCAGCTGGTGTCTTCTTTGAGTTTGAAAAGTGGGAAAATCCCACTCCTCATGTTAGTCGCCCTTATGTCTTTAGCCGAAGTGTGAAGAGTCACTTATCGATCAGTGTCAAGCACCGCATAAACGATTTTTGGGAACTCACGACAACTGCGATTCATCAAGCCAGACCCGATCGTATTGTGAAGGCTGCACGATGGGGCGGAGCTGTGGACCTCAAATATAACATCACTCCCAGAATAGGGCTTAATGGGACTTATCGTCTCATTTATGACACCGACCCGATTGTGCCTATCCGAAAGGACTATAATAACGTAGAGGCAGGTGTGAGCATCTCCTTCTAGTAGGGCAGCTGGACTTAGAGGTCTAACGTCTAATGTCTAAAAAGAGTCTAGCCTTTTCTGTTGCGAAGCCGAGGCAAGCGAAACGCAGTGTAGCCGCAGCCGAGCAGAAAGGGTCTGCGACCCTCTAACGTCCAATAACAACAAATCCCCACTCATCCCAGATAGGAAGAGTGGGGATTTTCTTTAGGAATAATGTTTAGAACGTCTTGCCAGTTTTGGAAATCTTCAAGCCCTTGTGGTCTTGGCTCACCTTGCGACCAGAGAGGTCGAAGAGTTGAGGAGCAGATGCAGACTTTGCTGCAGCAGACTTGATAGCTGTTGCCAAACCTACTGGGCGAATGCGCCAGTGAGAAGGAGCAGAGTTTTTACCTTCCCAGCAAACGAGTTTCTGATCGCCAGCCAAATGGAGATAAGGGTGAGCGGGGTTCTTGGCATTCACGCAACGGATGAGCGATTCGCCATTGCCCAAGTGCTCAAGCACATAAACACCCGCCTTTTCTTGTTTGTCGGTTGTGAGCACTTCCTGATTATCGTTTTGGAGAGGAAGGAGAAAAGCACTCCAGCTGTCGTTGTAGATGTAGTAGTGACCAGGCTTGTTGGGCACCTTGTAGAAGATGAAGTACTGCTTTTCGTCAGTGTCATCGTAAGCATCTACGCCTTTTGGCTTTTGGTTCTCGTCAAACTGGAGGTAGTAGCTCTTGTTCTCTTTGGTCTTGTAACCATCATTTTGGAGGTAGTAGAATTGTTTATCCGTCACCTCATTGACAGGAGCAGATTGCAAAGCAACGTTGAGCGCTTCGTAAACTTGGTCAGAAGGTTTTTGTTGGTAAGCTGCTGCCACTTGATCAAACAGTCCTGCCACTTCTGCAGGATATTGTCCGATGCCTGTGCCCACGTGTTGTTTCGCTTCTGCCACACGAGCGTCTACCACTTTCTTCGTGAGTGCCTTTGCTACAGTCATATCGTCGTCTGCAGCGTAACTGTAAGCACCGTCGGTGATTTGCTCGATGGTGTAGTTCTTGTAGACTTGCGTATAACCAGGGTGAGCCACTTCGGGATCTTCTTCATACATGAAGGCGAGGGTGTTGTTCTTTTGCCAAGCCATCACAGAGTAAGCCGAACCATATTGAGAAGCCTTGTGAGCACCGTCCCATTGTTTTGCGAAGTTCGCTGAAGAACTAAAGTCACTAGCATCTGCCAATTCCTTGTAGTTGATGCCCACATTGGTGCGACCAGGACCGAAAGGAATAGATTGCAATGCGAGATACATCTTCTCGTTGGTAGCCTTTTTCACTACTGGCACGATGAGGAGTTCACCATTGCAAGCATTGTCAGAGGCTTTAACCAAAGGACTGTGTGCCATCTCTTCCCAGTAGCCTTCGCCCTTGGCAGAGTCGGTGAAACGGAACACGTTGAACCAGCGACCATAGCCACGGCGAGAAGACACTACGATAGAACCATCGGGCAATTCTTCGCACTTAGGTTCGTCGGCAGAGTGAGGAATAGCAGGCGTCATGGCATCGCCGAGGATTTTCCAGTTCTTACCGAAGTCATCGGAATACATCACCCAGTTGGCAATGTTTTGAGGATTAACATTGAGTCCGCTCAACACGGCATAAATGCGATAGTGCGTGCCCACCTTGATGCGACGACTTTGGGTGATGCGTCCGCTACCGAAGAACATAGATTCTATCTTGCCACGAGGTGTGGTGTTGTCAAACTGTTTGTAGATGTGGTCGGTGATGTCTTCGTGTTGTGTGAAAGTCTTACCGCCATCATTGGAGAACCAGCGTGCCACAGCATTAGGTGTTTCGCGGCGAGCAGCAAAGAAGTTGGTGAAGCCCGACACACTCATTACCAATACGTCATCGCTTTCGCGGTCAGCCACCACAGCAGGGTCACCATAACCAGCGGTGCGGCTCTTGTTGGGATCACCTCCCACCATTCTGCCATCACCTTGTGCCACAGGCTTTCCGTCCTTGTCTTTCATCACTTCGGGCGCGCTCCACGTTTTACCGTTATCTTCCGAACGACTCACCACGAGGTCCACACGTCCGTTACCGATGTCGCTTGCACCTGGAGTGTAGCGCGCATCGCTAAATGCCACCACTGCACCCGATTTGCCCGTCACGGCAATGGCAGGAATGCGGTATCCTTCGCGAGTGTCAGCTTTATAATCAAAGACATTCACTTGCGACTCAGGGGTCACGTTCACACGTTCCACCACCACTTTGGCGTTCATAAACTTCACGGGAACATTTTCTCCAGAGAGAAGGAAAGTAGCCGCATTCTCAGTGCCTGCAATCTTGGCAGAGAAATGTTGCACATCACCCGACACCTTAAAGCGTTGTCCGTAACCTTCGATGTTGACTTCCTTGTCAGTGGCTTTGCCGAGTTGGAAATCAAATTCAATGCTCTTCACAGCATAGCCCACAGGCACAGAAAAGACGTAGTTGCAACGTTTAGAAGAACCTGCGTGGAGCTGAAGAATGTCATTCACCACATTCATGTTGTTGGCACCTGCATCGAGGGTGAGAGGCACAGCAGAGTTGCTCGACCAAAGTTTTTTGTACGAACTACTGGGATTGCTAGACGTTAGTGCACCTGTGCTAGGAGAAACGGTGACTTCGCCACCTTCACCCGCTTCTTTCAAAGTGTTCACCACAAACGAGCTACCGTGGTCTGCACCATCCGTCCAGAAAGCAAGTTTATCATTGCGGTTGTTGAGCTTCCAACTGTTGTGGTCCTTCACATTGAGATAGAAAGCGCGCTTACCCGTCAAATCATTACTGGTGGAGAGAATCCACAGATCGGTGTAACCATCGAGTTGTTTGGCATCTTTGAGCACAGCAAACGATTCGCCGCCGTTGCCCGTCACAACACTAGGCGCAGCGAGCACCTTACTCGCACCAGCAGCTTTGTTGTAGATGCGATAACCATCGGTGTTGTTGCCCACGAAGCACCAAAGATATTTGTCGCTCACTTCACGAATGCGTGAACGGTTGAGGGCAATGAAATCTTCGCCTTCGGGATTGCTGAGATAGAAACCTTTCTGTCCGTTTTGGAAGGTGTACCACACCGTGTTGGCGGCAAAGTCATTGCCAGTGGTGATGGTGGTAGGCACGAAAGGAGGAGCGTCTGCCGCCAAAGCATGGGGGGCATAGAGGGTTGCCGCAAAGAGCAACGCGGTGAGTGTTTGTTTGAACATTATGCGTAGAATTTGTTCGTTAATGTACCTGTTTTATGGGTTTGTTTTATGGGTTTGTTTCGATTGATGCAAAAACCTTGCAGACCATAGCCACGAGTGCCATAGTTTGCAAGGTTAAACCCAAATCGGGCATTAGAACGTTATGGTGTCATTCGTTATAGAGAAAAATAACTTCTTGCCATCTTCCATTTTCTTGTTGGCATCTTGTTTTTTGTTCGTTCTTGACGTAGCCCGCTACGCCTTCGAACTCACAATAAACCATCTGCTCAACAATCTAATGAAATCTGTTCAAGCTCTAATGACCGATTTGGGTTAAACTAGTGTTGTGGCATCTCAACGTTTGCAAGATGCAGAGATTTCGAGAGAAAGCATGAGCCATGCTGTTGCACTTTCTGCAAAGCGACAGTAGAGCGCACAGCTTTCAGGGTTATCAAGCACCTTGAATCAATGCGAGGGTGTCGCTGGCAATGAGCAACTCTTCATCTGTGGGCACCACCACCACTTTCACGCGGCTGTTGGGCGTTGAGATGATTTCTTCCTCACCAAAGTTGGCTTTGTTCTTGTCGTAGTCCACTTCGATGCCGAGGAATTCGAGGTCTTTGAGGGCATTGTAGCGCACATCCCATTGGTGCTCGCCCACGCCAGCGGTGAAGACGATGGTGTCCACACCACCCATGGCAGCAGCATAAGCACCGATGTATTTCTTGATGCGATAGTTGTACATGTCGAGTGCCAACTTGGCGCGCTCGTTGCCTTCCTTCACGCCGTTTTCCACGTCGCGCATGTCGCTTCCCAAACCAGAGATGCCGAGAAGACCCGACTTCTTGTTGAGCAAATCTTGCATCTCATCGGGGGTCTTGCCTTCTTTCTTCATGATGGCGAGCACCACAGAAGCATCGAGGTCGCCTGTGCGTGTACCCATCATGAGCCCTTCGAGAGGAGTGAGTCCCATGGAGGTGTCGATGCACTTGCCGTGGTCTACTGCCGAAACAGAAGCACCGTTGCCGATGTGGCAGGTGATGATTTTCTGATTTTCAGGTTGGGTGCCCAACACTTCGCACACACGTTGGGTGACGAAGCGGTGGCTCGTGCCGTGTGCGCCCCAACGACGGATGTTCATTTCCTCGTAGTAGTGGTAAGGCACGGCATACATATAGGCATGGGCTGGCATGGTTTGGTGGAAAGAGGTGTCAAAGACAAAGACGTTGGGCATGTGTTCCACCACAGCTTTCACCGCGTTGTAGCCTTTGAGGGCAGGTGGGTTGTGGAGAGGCGCAAGGTCCATGTAGGTTTTCCACTCTTCGAGCATTTCGTCAGTGACGAGACGGCTTTCTGCGAAGCGTCCGCCTGCGACGATGCGGTGACCAGCGGCTGCGATTTCGTCCAAACTCTTGATGGCGCCATATTGGGGGTGCATCAAGGTGTCGAACATCATTTTGATGCCTTCTGTGTGTGAGGGGCAGTCGAAGTCGAGTTGGATTTTCTCACCGTTGTGGTCGGTGGTCTTGAGGAAAGCTCCTTGTTGTCCCACACGCTCAATGCCGCCAGCAGCGAGCACTTCGCGAGTGTCCATTTCATAGAGCTTATATTTGATAGAACTGCTTCCGCAGTTGATGACGAGAATTTTCATTTTTGTCTTTTGAAATAAGCCATTAGTGCGTGCGGAGAAGCCTATTGTTCATTCCGCTTGTGCAAATAGGGCTATAACGAGAGGACGTTTATTTCCGCAAGGCAGTAATCTTCAAGGCTCGAGGCGAGCGAAGACGAAGCCGAGCGGAAAGGGTCTGCGACCCTCTAACTTCTAAATCAATTTTGCTTTGCTGCAATAGCTTGGTTAGCGGTGATGGCGACCATCTTGTAAATATCTTCCACGGAGCAACCGCGAGAGAGGTCGTTCACGGGGCGAGCAATACCTTGGAGGATTGGTCCGATGGCTTCGGCATGACCGAGACGTTCCACGAGTTTGTAACCAATGTTGCCCACTTCCAAACGAGGCACCACCAACACATTCGCCTGACCAGCCACAGGGCTACCTGCTGCCTTCAAGTGAGCCACAGAAGGCACGAGGGCAGCGTCCGCTTGGAGTTCGCCATCAATGTCGAGATCGGGGCGGAGTTCCTTGGCGCGTTCAAAAGCCGTGCGCACCTTGTCCACATCTTCGTGCTTCGCAGAACCATAGGTGGAGAAAGAAAGCATAGCCACCTTGGGTTCGATGCAAGCCACCGCACGCGCAGTGTCGGCAGAGCAAATGGCAATCTGTGCCAACTGCTCAGCATCGGGTACTGGCGTCACTGCCACGTCGCCCATCACGATGACACCATTCGTGCCATATTCGTGCGCCTGCGTCAAGAGCAACATCGCACCACTCACCACAGAGATGCCAGGAGCCGTCTTGATGATTTGGAGCGCAGGACGAAGCACATCGCCCGTCGTGTTGCGTGCACCAGCCAACTGTCCGTCAGCATCGCCAGCTTTGATGATCAAGCAACCGAGGTAGAGGGGATTTTCCACGATGGAGCGTGCCGTGTCGATGGTTACACCCTTCTTCGCGCGGAGTTGTGCCAAGAGTTGTGCATATTCCTCCTTCTTGTCGTGCGACAGCGGGTTGATGATGGTAGCTTTCTCGATGTGCGAAAGACCATTCTTTTGAGCGAGAGCCTTGATTTCGGCAGGGTCGCCAATGAGGATAAGGTCAGCCACCTCGTCAGCGAGGATGCGGTCGGCTGCTTTGAGTGTGCGTTCTTCCGTTCCTTCGGGGAGAACGATGCGTTGCTTGTTGGCTTTTGCGCGAGCAACGAGCTGTTCGATAAGTGCCATTATTAAGATTTAGATTATGAAGCGTTGTTTGGGGCTTATTCGCTTGTTCTTCCCCTTGGTGGAGGGGCTTCAGCGAGGTATAGCCAGAATGCGGCACCGCCCTTGCCATCATTTCGTGGGCGATATGCTGCAAATTTACGAAAAAAAGCGGATAACCCACACGATAAGCCCCCTATTTTCTATCTTTATTTAGCAAATAGGGGGCATTTGTGCCTTTCGGGCTATTTTCTTTTGGGCAAAGTCACCTTAAATTCGGGCACACTGGGCGCGGTGTGCTCTTTGTAGATGATGTCTACCATCTGTTTCACCACATCGGGGTGTTGCGCTGCCACATCGTGGTCTTCGTGGAGGTCCTTGCTCAAGTCGTAGAGACGGCAGTTGCCACGCTCCACCACCAGTTTCCAGTCGCCCATGCGCACGCCCATCATGTCGGTTTCGTGAAATTCCCAATAAAGATGATCGTGCTTCTGCTGCTGGTCGTTCTTGCCCACGAGGGTGTTGTAGAACGAGAGTCCGTCATAAACGTCCTTGTCGTTGCGCTGATAGGCTTTGGGGAAATCCTTGATGCCTGCCACATCGCAGAAAGTGGGCAACACGTCGTAGAACGCCAGTTGGTGGTCGTTCACTTCGCCTGCTGCCACCTTGCCGGGCCAGCGCACGATGAAGGGGATCCGGATGCCGCCTTCGTGGGTGGAGCGTTTCAATCCCTTGAGCAGCCCATCGCGGTTGAAGAAGGTGGGATCGGCACCGCCCTCTTCGTGAGGACCATTGTCGGAGGTGAAGATCACGATGGTGTTTTCGTCCATGCCCTTCGCTTTGAGTTTTGCGATGATTTCGCCCACCATGAAGTCTAGGCGCGTGATCATGGCAGCAAATTGAGCGTGTGCCTGTTCGGTGCCGTGATAGCGGTTGCCCACTTGGCTGCGGAAGATGTGCTCTTGGCAGAAGTGGTTTTGATACGCCTGCAACAGACTGTCGTTAGGCTGTTGCAATTCGGCGTGGGGCAGGGTATAGGTGAAGATGCCCAAGAAGGGTTGATCTTTGGTCTGTTTGTCGAGCCAAGCCATCGCCTTTTGGTGGATGAGGTCGGCAGAGTATTGCGGACGTTTCAAGTAGTCGTCGCTGCCGGGCATACCATATTTAATGTTCTCCTCTAGCGTCACGCGGTGCGTTTTTTTGTCGCCTCTCGAACGGCTAAATTCGTTCAAGAAATTGGGATAATAGGCATGGGCTTCAAACTGGCAAATGTAGCCATAATATTCGTCGATGCCGCGCTTGTCGGGCGTAGAAGCAGAACTCTCATAACCGCCAGCCCATTTACCAAACATACCCGTGGTGTAGCCGTTCTCCTTGAGGATTTCGGGCAAAATTTTGTGGTTCACATCATAGGGTTCTTGTCCTGCCCAGCCCTCTGCAAAGTCAGTGTTTTTGCCATAAAGGTTAGGCACATCCTTTCCGCGCCAGTATTCCTTGTTGCCGCGCACGTGGGTGTGTCCGCTGTGCTGTCCTGTCATGAGCGTAGCACGCGAAGGAGCCGACACCGGACTTCCGGCATAAGCCTGTGTGAAGCGCATGCCTTCGGATGCCATGCGGTCGAGATTGGGGGTGGCGATGTACTTCTGACCATAGCAAGCCAAGTCGCCATAGCCCATGTCGTCGCACATGATGTAGATGATGTTGGGACGTTGTTGCGCATGACCAGTCATGGCTGCCAAAGCACCAAGTCCGAGGAGGGTATATGCTTTTTTCATAATGAGAATGCAGAGTGTTGGATGCCTGCTCACGAGCCGCGTGCCCTTCTTGATACTGACACCTGAGTGCTGCTCTGCCTTGCAGGAGGTTTCCCTCTGTCGATGGGGGAGAAGAGGGGGATAATCCTAATTGTTTGTTGGGATAATCCCAATATTTCGTTAGGGTTGCACCACCTTTTTGCCGCCCACGATGTACAAACCAGGAGTGGTGGGGGAGGTGAGTCTGCCAGAGAGGTCGTAGGTCTGCGCATCGGTGCGATCCACCGTGGGACGCTGCACCCCAGTGGGGGCTACCACATTGAGGAAACCATCGAAGATGACGCCCACCACTTCGTCGTCTGCGCCTGTGAGACCATTGGACGTGAGGCGGAGGCGGAAGCGTGTGTTGCCCTTGAGAGCCGTCTCTGGCACGGTGAATTCAGTGCTCGTGATGCGCTGCAAGGTGAGGGGTTGTTGCAATTCAAAGATACCATCGTGGTTCCAATCGAAATAGAGATAAGCCTTGGCATCTTTGGGAGGATTGGCACTGACCTTGAAATTCAATTTTGCCGTTTCTCCCTGTGGCAAATCTGCCGTTTGGCGAGAGAATACCACATGGAGTTCGTGGTCGTTTTTGGCTTTTGCATCGGGATATTTGATGCTTGCCAACACTTTCGCTCCTTCTTTTGCTTCATCCTTCACACTGAGGTTGAGCGAGCTCCACCAGTAGTTGTCGGTGGTGGTGCAGGGATAATCATAAATCTGCAAACGACGCATAAGGGGAGTGCGCTGCGCCATGAAGCGGAAACGCGTTTCGCCACCGAGTTTCACACGTTGGTGCGCTGCATTTTCCCAACCGTAGAAGCCCGTGAGTTCGCCTCCATGTAGAAGGATGTTTCGCCCTCTGCCGCTTCGGGAGTGGTCCACGAGAAATCGCCATCGCCATTCACTTGCAACCATCTGCCGCTCTCGTCCACCAGCGCATACAAGCGGTCTTTGCCCGTGAGGAAGGGGCGCACCTCATAACTGTCGGTCGTTGCCACGGGCCACCAGTAGGAGTTGGCGTTGTTGTTGCCTGCCTGAAAAGCCACCACGAGGTGGGTGCCGCCTTTGCGGTTGAGTCCCATGGGCGTTTTGGAGCGATCGTTATAGTTGGGCACGTCGGTCGAAGAGAGCGTCCAAGCACCGGCGGTTCTGGCTTTGGGGTTGGGAGTCACGAAATAAGCCACGGGCATATTGGAAGTTGTAATCGCTGTTTTTCCAGCCTCTCCGGTGGCAATGGTAGAGGCGAGATAGCGGTGAGTGGCAGTATTTTGCACATAATACACGTCTTGTTGTCCCTCCACAGGGATAAACTTCCAGAATTGTCGGCGTGCGTTGTCTTTCGTGGCGACAGTCAAACTGTGTTCGTCGGTCTCGGTGATAAAGACTTGCGCATCGGGTGCCGACTGGATGCGATAAACCAGTTCTGCGGATAGCGGACCGCTGGTGGCTTTTTGTGCTTGAGCGGTCACCGCAGTGGCAAAACACGCGATGGCGCTCATGGCGAAATAGACGTATTGGTGCATGGTGTGTGAAAGAAAGTTGTGCCATCGTGGTTGCCCTTGGAGGTGGCTTCTCCCACGTTGGCGTGATGTTCGGATGAAAACAATGGGCTGCTCTTTAGCTTGCTTTAATGCTTGCAGACCTGCTTATCTCATTGCAAACTAGCTTATATGCTTGTAGTATTTTTATATGCTTGTAGATTTGCTTATCTCCTTGCGGATTTGCTTCTAGACTTACCTCTATTATTGCATACCTGTTCATATTCTTGCAATGATGATAGTATCTCTCATTTTGCTGCAAGGTGTGGAAATAAAACATAAATCCTTGGAAATCTTGCCTATTTCCTTGTATTTTAGAGCAACGAGAGCTTTTGTATAGCAGCTGCAACAAGAAAGCCCCATTTGTAGTGCACAAAATTACAATAGATTATGCATTTGACCAAGTTTTTAAGCCGAAAATGCTAAGTCTGCATGAGAATATTACTCCTCAAATCCTTCCTTTTAGGTACGAATTGCCCTTCTTTCCTTCCTATTTTGTGTGGAATCCTTTTTGTTTTTGCCGTGGATTAGTTTTTGTCGTGGATTAGTTTTTGACCTGATTTTGACGTTTTCCGTTTCTGCCGTGGATTTGTTTCTGCCGTTGATGTCTTTTTGTATATTCCTTCTTTCTTTTTCTTTTTCTCTTTTCTCCCTTGTTCCTTCAATTTTCTCCCACGAAATCCGAAAAACGTCGGAGTTTTTTTGGAAAAAGTCCATCGTTTTTCTGAAAATCTCCATCGTTTTTTGGGGCTAATTTCTAACGTCTAATGTCTAATCTCTATGACCCCCGAGCCACCTTGTGGCGAGCATAAAAGGGTCCGTGACCCCGAGCGTAAAAGGGTCTGCGACCCTCTAACGTCTAATCTCTAATCTCTAACGTCTAACGTCTATTCCCTTGCTCATGTGCAATACATTATTTATATTTGCGCATTAGAATCCCACTGCTAGGATAATTCTCCAGAAGAGAAGGGGTAAACCCCAATCGGTCATTAGACCATTATAGTGTAGCTCGTTATGGAGATGATGACAGGAAGTTATCTTTGCAATTACGATTCGCACCATAACGGTCTAATGACCGATTTAAGTTTAATTTGAAAAACAATGAAAGACCTAACCGTTTCAAATATCGAACGCCAAAATGTGCTCAACAACCGTTTTGCTATTGACGAAATACAGAAACATCTTGAACTTACCGGTATGCTCTTTGAAGGAGAATATCGCTTCACCAAGAAAATGGTTGCAGAATACTATGGTGTAGAGGAGAGAACAATAGAGCGTTATTTAACAAAATACTCAGATGAATTATCCGCTAACGGATATATTTTATGCAAGGGTAAATCACTGAAAGACTTGAAATTACAATTTGCTCCCGTCATTAATGTCGGGAGCAAAACCACCCAAATTGGTCTCTTTAATTTCAAAGCCTTTCTTAATCTAGGTATGTTGCTCACAGAGAGTGAAAAGGCAAAGTCATTGCGTAGCATGATTCTCGACTTCGTCATTGCTACAATACATGAAAAAACAGGTGGTGGGACAAAGTTTATCAACAGAAGGGATATAAATTATATTCCTGTTGCCATAACAGAGGAAAACTATCGTAAGAATCTAACATCGGCTATCAGCCAATATGTACAAGGACACCCAACCAACAAGTATGCCCAAGTGACAGACCTCATCTATCAAGCTGTTTTTAAGGAGAATGCGAGAGAATATCGTAAGATACTGCGTCTTGACAGCAAAGATAGTGTACGGCATACATTGTACGCAGAGGTCCTATTGGTAATATCTTCTTTTGAGAATGGAGTCGGGGCTGCGATTCGTGAGAAAGCAAAGGTAAAGAATGCTCCAATAACACTCGAAAAAGTTGCGGAACTTGTTAGCCAGCTATCAGAGAGTCCAATGCAACAGCCTTACCTTGCAGATGCTCGCTCTAAGATGGCATCACGAGATTTAAGTTTTCGAGATGCCTATCACGAAAATATTGCAGAATACCTGAGAGCTGTAACGCCAGATGAATTTGAACGATTTATTGGTGACCAATCCATAGACTTCGATCGTATTTTGGAGAGCAATAAGGATGTTCTGAAACGATTAAAGCAAGCGGAGGATGAATAAGGAAATACATTATATCAACTATGACGAAACACTGGAGGTTTATCGCAAAATGATAGTTGCCAGTGATGGTGGTTTCGAAGGAGTGCGAGACAGTGGTGGCATACTTGCTACACTTACTTTCATTCAAAGTGATATGTATTATCCGACCTTCACCGAAAAACTCTCGTATCTTGTATTCAAGTTCTGCTCTGGGCATTATTTTAATGATGGAAATAAACGTATCGCTTTGACCTTAGGGGCTTATTTTCTCCACAAGAACGATTACCCTTGGGAGGCTTGTATATTCATGCGCCAATTTGAAGCCATAGTCTACCACATAGCAGCTTCTCACATAGACCTAGATTTGCTCTTACGCATCACGCAAGCCTTTATGGAAGGGAAAGATTATAGCGAAGAACTTAAAATCGACATAGCCAATGCTATGAGTAAAGGTTCGTTAGGCATAAGAGAAGAGAAGGCAGAGGAATCATAATCCCCAATCGGTCATTAGATATTTATAATGTAGCTCGTTTTTGATATAGTGCAGTTCGTTATGGAGAAGATAACTTCCTGTCATATTTTATTTGTTTGTTATGCGGAATCTCCCCTATTGGTTTGAATACATAGCAGACTACGTGGAGAATCTCGGTTCCGAGCCACTCTGTGGCGAGCATAAAAGGGTCCGTGACCCTCTAACGTCTAATCTCTAATGTCTAACGTCTAACTCCTTGCTCATTTGCAATACATTATTTATATTTGCGCATTAGAATCCCTTTGCTAGGATAATCCTCCAAAATAACACACCGTAAAAGCCAACTCACCCCTTTCTATTAGGAACATTTTCAATTACATATAAGCCTTATGACCACCACTCCCGAAGTCTACGTGCATCTCAGTACAGATGAAACAATTCTTACTTTCTATTACGATACCCTCCGTGTTGAACGCTACCGCGAACGTTTTTGCAGTATCTGGGGAATAGACCAGACCCAGGAAGATTGTTATAATAATTTCATCCCCGCTTGGGCTGGAACTTATCATTCTCCCAACACAACCATCACCACAGCTGTGTTTGATGCTTCATTCCGTGATTTTCGCCCCACCACTACGGCTGGATGGTTTCACCATTTAGAACAGCTAAAAACTATTGATGGATGGCAATATCTCAACATTTCTGAGGTGACGGACATGAGCAGTATGTTCTGTGGTTGCTCCTCTTTGATCGCTCTAGACCTCTCCAACTTCGACACTTCACAGGTGACGGACATGAGCAATATGTTCTGTGGTTGCTCCTCTTTGACCGCTCTCGACCTCTCCAACTTCGACCCCTCAAAGGTGAGGAGAATGGACAGCATGTTCTGTGGTTGCTCCTCTTTGATCGCTCTAGACCTATCCAACTTTGACACTTCAAAGGTGAGGTTTATGGATCGTATGTTCGATGAATGCTCCTCTTTGACCGCTCTCGACCTCTCCAACTTCGACACCTCAAAGGTGAGGGGAATGGACAGCATGTTCTGTGGTTGCTCTTCTTTGACAGCTCTCGACCTCTCCAATTTTGACACTTCGGAGGTGTGGGGCATGAGAAAAATGTTCTCTCATTGCATATCTTTGACCACTCTCGACCTCTCCAATTTTTTTGACACTTCGGAGGTGCGGGACATGAGAAGTATGTTCTCTTGGTGCTCTGCTTTGACCACGATTTATTGTAACTCATCATGGAGTTGCGACAATTCTGATTATATGTTCTCTGGCTGCTATTCTCTTAAAGGAGCGGTGGAATATGACGATCGGGAAAGGACAGGAGATATGGCAAATCCCGAAAGGGGATATTTCACAAAGAAAGTATTGGCACAAGAAGATGAGGCTTATGTACATCTCAGCACTGATAAGACAACACTAACCTTCTATTTCGATAGGGAGCGAAATGTACGTAGGAGATGTTATAGATGGCTCTCTAGCGAGATGGTGTCGAAGGAAAAGATTACCCAAATAGTCATTGACGAATCGTTCCGAAACTTTGTGCCTAAGACCACTGCTGGGTGGTTTGAGGGCTTGACGGCTTTGGAGGAAATACGTGGGTTGGACAATCTCAACACTTCGGAAGTAACGGACATGAGCCGTATGTTTGCTGGCTGTGGTGCGCTGCGTTCGATTGACGTTTCGAGATTCGACACGCTCAACGTGAAGCAAATGCAGCAAATGTTCATGGGATGCGCTGCTTTGACGGAAATCGATTTGTATTTCTTCGACACGGCAAAAGTGACGAATATGCACGAGATGTTCAAAGATTGCAAAGGATTGACCACGCTCGACCTTCAGAGTTTCAACACTGCGCAGGTGACGGACATGGGCGAGATGTTTAGAGATTGCGAGAGTTTGACGACGCTGGCTCTTTCTAGCTTTTATACTTCTCGCGTAACGAACATGGGGTATATGTTTGCAGGATGCAAAAGTTTGAGGACGCTCAATCTGGCTCATTTCTTCACAGACCATGTGACTACGATGTGGCGTATGTTTGAGGGTTGTTCTGCGCTCGAGTCTTTGGTGCTTTCTTGTTTCAACACTGCGCAGGTGACGGACATGAGCCGTATGTTTGCGGGTTGCAAGAGTCTGACCGCGCTTAACCTTCAGAGTTTCGACACAGCGCAGGTGACGAACATGGTGCAGATGTTTGCGGACTGTTCGGCATTGGATGACCTCGACATTTCGCGGTTTAACACTGCGCAGGTGACGGACATGCACGAGATGTTCTTGAGCTGTGCTGCGCTGTCTGCGCTCAACTTGGCTCATTTTGATACTGCGCAGGTGACGAACCTTCACGCGATGTTCAAGGATTGCAAGGGTTTGACCACGCTCGACTTGTCGAATTTCCAAACTTCTGAGGTGAAGGATATGCGCGAGATGTTCTCAGGTTGTGTGGCGTTGACGACGATTTGGAGTTTTGCCTTCAGAAATTGTTTTGCTTCAGAGGCTATGTTCTATGAGTGCACTTCTCTCCAAGGGGCTACGAACTTTAACGAAAAATATACGGATGCCAGAATGGCAAACCCAGAAAGGGGGTACTTTACGAGTAGACGTTAGACGTTAGAGATTAGACGTTAGAGGGTCGCGGACCCTTTCTGCTCGCCACGACAAGCGTGGCTCGGGCTAGCGCGGTTGGGCTAGAAGTCCTAGAAAAACTAGAGCTCCTAGAAGAACTAGAACTCCTAGAAAAACTAGAGCAACAAGCCACTTTTGCTGGAGAATAAGCCACTTTCTCAAGGAGATGAGCCAGAAAAGAGGGGAAATGTGCCTCTTTTGTGCAAAAAAATGGTTTACTCTTGGCTGTTTTACAGAAAAAACGTATATTTGCAGTGATAAATGACGTGAGGGGCTCGAACGAAGCTCCTCACTTCTGTCTATAAAGGGGCATCTAGATGTTAGAGATTAGACGTTAGAGGGTCTCAGACCCTTTCTGCTCGGGGTCACAGACCCTTTTATGCTCGCCACGACAAGCGTGGCTCGGGCATCTAGACATTAGATATTAGACGTTAGAGGGTCTCTAGTGCTTCTAGTTCATCTAGTCTTTCTAGAATATCTAGTCTTTCTAGTCCTTCTAGAGTTTCTATCCCCAGCCCCCACTATAACAACAGCAATAATTGCCCACTGAATGATCAGTAAAACCGTAGTACAACAACTTATCGACCAATGGCTCGAGGATAAAGACTATTTCCTCGCCGACTTGTCGATCAATGGTGACAAAATCCTGGTGGAAATCGACCATGCCGAAGGGGTGTGGATCGAAGACTGCGTGTCGCTCTCTCGTTTCATCGAGGAGGGACTCGACCGCGACGAAGAAGACTTTGACCTCGAAGTGGGGTCGGCTGGCATCGGTCAGCCCTTCAAGGTGCTTCAACAATATGAAATCCACTTGGGCGACGAGGTGGAAATCCTCACCACCGCGGGCAAGAAGCTCCAAGGTCGTCTCACCGCTGCTACTGCCCAAGAAATCTCTATCGTGCAGCAAGTGAAGGTGAAAGCCGAAGGCGAAAAACGTCCACACCTCGAGGAGGTGGAAACCAAACTCCCCATGAGCGAGGTGAAATGGACGAAACTCTACATTGATTTCAAATAAAAAGCAGCAGACATGCCTGATGGTCGCCGCACCCCGATGCGACGACCAGAAGTGCGTCTGTCGTTTCTCCCTATAATATATGGCTAAAAAGCAAACCCCTCAAATGAGTCTCCTCGACAGCTTTGCTGAATTCAACGAGACCAAACACATCGATAGCACCACTCTCTTGGCAGTGCTCGAAGAGAGTTTTCGCAGTGTCATTGCCAAAACCTATGGCACCGACGAAAATTTTACCGTGGTGGTGAATCCCGACAAGGGCGACTTTGAAATCACCCGTAGCCGCGAAATCGTGGCTGATGGTGAGGTGGAAGACGACAACAAACAAATTGCGCTCTCTGAAGCCCGAAAGATTGAGCCCGACTTTGAGGTGGGCGAAGAGGTGAGTGAGCATATCGACTCCGACTCCTTCGGACGTCGCGCCATCTTGACCCTCCGTCAGACCCTTGCTTCTAAAACTCTCGAACTCGAACACGACACCTTATATAATAAGTATATCGACCGAGTGGGAGAAATCGTTTCGGCTGAGGTTTATCAGACTTGGAAAAACGAAACACTCCTCGTGGACGACGCACAAAACGACCTCCTCTTGCCCAAACGCGAACAAATGGCGCGCGACTTCTTCCGCAAGGGCGACCGCGTGCAAGCCGTCATCGACCGAGTGGACAACAATAATGGTAATCCCAAAATCTACCTCTCACGCACTAGCCCCATGTTTTTGCGACAACTCCTGCGTCGCGAAATCCCAGAAATCGCAGAAGGTGTGATTGTGCTCCACGATGTGGCACGACTCCCTGGCGAACGCGCCAAAATCTCTGTCGAAAGCTACGACCCCAACATCGATCCTGTGGGTTCTTGCGTGGGCGTGGGCGGTAACCGCATCAGCGGCATCGTGCGCGAACTCAAAAACGAAAATATCGACGTCATCCCCTTCACCACTAACTCGATGCTCTACATCCAACGTGCGCTTAACCCTGCACGCGTGAACAACATCGTCATCAACGAAGAGGAAAAACGCGCCGATGTGTTCCTCGATCCCGACCAAGTGAGCCTCGCCATCGGTAAGGGAGGACAAAACATCAAACTCGCCTCTATGCTCACCGGCTACACCATCGACGTGTACCGCGAAGTGGAAGGCGCTGAAGAAGTGGACGACATCTATTTGGACGAATTCTCTGACGAAATCGACCAATGGGTCATCGATGCCATCAAGCAGATGGGCTTGCGCACAGCGCGTGAAGTGCTCAATGCGCCTCGCGACATGATTGTCGAAAAAGCCGATCTCGAAGAAGACACCGTAGACCACTTGCTCGCAGTGCTTAGCGCTGAGTTTGACGAACCTGCATCTTAATGCCTCTGCGGCTCGACCTAAACACCAAATTAGGGCGAGCCGCAAAGAGCTGTTTGGAGGGCGGTGCGCTTCCTCCTCTCTTTCTCCATTGGCAACTCCCTGACCATGACGAGAAAACGATGAGAAAGGCACCCCGCAAGGCGATAGCCCAAGGCGAGTCTTGTGGCACACTCCGACAGCTGTCTAATGTTTCACCGATTTATCCCGAAGCGGTCATTGGATCCTGAACAGATTTTATTTGATTGTTGGCAGTTTTTTTGCGTTTGCTCGATGGCGTAGCGGGCTACGTCGAGAATAAACAAGAAACAAAATGCCAACAAGGAAATGAAAGATGACAGGAAGTAATCTATTTCATTTCCAGTAGCACTTTTACGGTCTAATGACCGATTTGGGTTTTACCTTCGTCAAACTAGCAAGCCTGCTTCCATCACCCCAAATATACACATGAGATTAAACAAAGTAATCAAAGAACTCAACGTCTCCATCCAACGCGTGGCAGACGCGCTCAAAGATAATGGTTTTGAAGGAGAAATTACCCTCAACACCAAAATCACCGAAGAACAATATACATCCTTGAAAAAGAACTTCGCCGACGACATCAACCTCAAGGAAGCAGCTGAAAAGCGTTTCCACAATCGTCGCGAAGAAAAGCGTTCTGCCAAAGAAGCTGACGCTGCTCACACCGTGGGCGATGGAGAAGAGCAAGCCGCTGATGCCCCTAAGGCTGAGCAGGCTCCTCAAGCCGCTGAGACTGCTCCAGAAGCAGCGGCTGCCGACGATAGTGCCGAAGGCGGACTGAAGGTGGTGGGACACATCGACCTCGATGCTTTCAAAAAGCCTGCCAAGAAGGCTAAAGAAAAGGCTGCAAAGGCTGAAAAGAAATCCGAACCTAAGGCAGAGAAAAAGGCGGAACCTAAGGCGGAAAAGAAGGAAGCCACTCCTGCTCCCGAAGCTCCCAAGGCTGAGGCACCTGCCGCTGAAGAGAAGGCTCCTGCTGCTCCTGCTGCTGAGGTTGAAGACAAGGCAGCTCATCTGGGCAAGGCGGACAATGATGGCGTGTTCAAACTCAACTCCGAACCTCGTCTCACCGGTCCTAAAGTGCTCGGCACCGTGGACCTCTCTGCCATCAACGGCAGCACGCGCCCCAAGAAGAAGACGAAGGAAGAGCGCAAGAAAGAACGCGATGGCAAGAAGCGCAACCGCATCGGCAACGAGCGTGTCGATGTCAATGCTGAAGCCAAAAAGAACAGTGCCGGACAAGGCGGACACAACGGCAAGGGTGGACAAAATAATGGTCATCCCGGTCAAAACCAACAAAACCGCAACCAACAACAAGGTGGTGGCAAGGGAGGCAAGAAGGGCAAGAAGGGCAACAATGCTCCTGCCACTCCTCCCAGCGACGAAGATGTGGCTAAGCAGGTGAAAGAAACCCTCGCTCGTCTTCAAGCTAAGGGCGCCAACAAGGGTAAGGGTGCGAAATATCGCCGTGAGAAGCGCGATGCCGCTCGCGAACGCCAAGAAGAAGATATGATGCGCCGCGACGCTGAAAGCCGCGTGCTGAAGCTCACCGAATTTGTGACTGCCAACGAATTGGCAACGATGATGGATGTCCCCGTGACACAAGTCATCGGCACCTGCATGAGCATCGGCATCATGGTATCTATCAACCAGCGTCTCGACCAAGAAACCATCGAAATGGTGGCAGAAGAATTTGGTTTCACCACAGAGTTCGTCTCTGCCGAAGTGCAAGAGGCTATCATCGAAGAGGTGGACAATGAAGAAGACCTCCGCGAGCGTGCGCCTATCGTCACGGTGATGGGTCACGTTGACCACGGTAAGACGTCGCTCCTCGACCACATCCGCAATGCCAATGTCATCGCTGGTGAGGCTGGTGGTATCACCCAGCACATCGGTGCTTACAACGTGAAACTCAAGAATGGTCGCGAAATCACCTTCCTCGACACCCCTGGTCACGAAGCCTTCACCGCTATGCGTGCTCGTGGTGCGCAGGTCACCGACATCGCCATCATCATCATTGCTGCCGACGACAATGTGATGCCACAGACCAAGGAAGCCATCAACCACGCAGTGGCTGCTGGTGTGCCCATCGTCTTTGCCATCAACAAAATCGACAAACCCGGTGCTAACCCCGATGCCATCAAGACTACCTTGGCTTCGATGAACTTCCTCGTGGAAGAGTGGGGTGGTAAGTACCAATCACAAGACATCTCTGCGAAGTCGGGTCTTGGCATCTACGAACTCCTCGAAAAGGTGCTCCTCGAAGCCGACCTCCTCGACCTCAAAGCCAATCCTAACCGCCGTGCTGTCGGTACCGTCATCGAAAGTTCGCTCGACAAGGGTCGTGGCTATGTGTCCACAGTCCTCGTGAGCAACGGTACGCTCCGTCAGGGCGACATCCTCGTGGCTGGTACACACAACGGTCGTGTGAAGGCGCTCTTCAACGAACGCGGTGTGCGCGTAGACGAGGTGCTTCCTGCTCACGCTGCCACGGTGCTCGGTTTCAACGGTGCTCCTCAGGCTGGTGACCAATTTAACGTGATGGAAACGGAACAAGAGGCGCGCGAAATTGCCAACAAACGTATGCAGTTGCAACGCGAACAAAACCTCCGTACGTCTAAGATGCTCACCCTCGATGAAATCGGCCGTCGCTTGAAACTCGGTGACTACCAAGAACTCAACATCGTGGTGAAGGGTGACGTGGACGGTTCTGTACAGGCTTTGAGCGATTCGTTCATCAAGCTCTCCACAGAGTCCATCGCCATCAACGTGATCCACAAGGGTGTGGGACAAATCTCCGAAAACGATGTCACCCTCGCTGCGGCTTCCAAGGCGGTTATCGTGGGCTTCCAGGTGCGTCCTTCGGCTGGTGCGCGTCGCCTTGCCGAGAAGGAGGGTGTCGACATCCGTCTCTATTCTATCATCTACGATGCGATCGAAGAGGTGAAGGAGGCTATGGAAGGTATGCTCAAGCCTATTGTGAAGGAAGAAATCACCGCTATGGTGGAAGTTCGCCAAGTGTTCCACATCTCGAAGGTGGGCTACATCGCCGGTGCCTACGTGGTGGACGGCAAGGTGTCACGCTCCAACAAGGCGCGCCTCATCCGCGATGGTGTGGTGGTCTTCACTGGCGACATCGCTGCCCTCAAACGCTTCAAAGACGACGTCAAAGAAGTCACTACCAACTTTGAGTGCGGTATCTCGCTCCAAGGCTGCAACGATATCAAGGAAGGCGATATGATCGAAACCTACCAAGAAATCGAAGTGAAACAAAAACTCAATAGCTAAGGGTCGCAGCCCCATTCTCGCTCGGGGTCGCAGACCCATTCTGCTCGCCACTTTGTGGCTCGGGCTAACGCAATAAACAACGCTAGAGAGGCTAGAGCATATCTAGCCTCTCTAGTTTATCTAGAAAGACTAGAAGAACTAGACGCTAGACATTAGAGCTTAGACGTTAGAACTTAGAGGAACCGAGCCCCGCTTGTCGGGGCGAGCAGAATGGGTCTGCGACCCCTAGCATAAAAGGGGCTGTGATCCCTAGAACCCCTAGAAAAAAAAACAAAAACAAATGCATAAACATCTTCTCTCCCTGGCAGCCGCTGCGCTGCTTCTCTTCGGGGTAAGCTCATGCAGCACCCTCAACGCCCTCAGCCAAAACCTCAATACGGGCAACACTGGCACAGCTCTCGCAGCAGGGGGCAACATCCTCGACAACCTCCTCGGTTCTGTCCTCGGCAGCCAACCCATCACCGAGCGCGAACTCGTGGGTCGTTGGGGCTACACCGGTGTGAGCACCGTTTTTGAAAGCCAGAACTTCCTCGCCCAAGCTGGTGGCGTGGCAGCAGCTGGCGTGCTCGAAGCCAAACTCGATGAAAACCTCACTCGTTTCGGTTTCAAGAAAGGCAGCACCACCTTCGTTTTCAATGCCGACCACACCTTTGAAGCCAACCTCAACGGTATGCCCATCAGCGGAACCTACACCCTTGACCCCAGCAAGAAGGTGCTCACCCTCTCCCTCCTTGGAGGACTCATGAAGTTCCATCCCCAAGTAGTGCGCACCGCTTCCGGCATCAGCATCTTGTTTGACAACGACAAACTCCTCTCTCTCCTTGGTGCCGCCAGCAAAATCGCCGGTACTGTGGCAGACTCACGTTTCAGCTACGTAAGTTCTTTACTCAGCAACTACCAGGGCCTCAAACTCGGTCTCAAGCTCCGCAAATAAGCCGCGACTTTCACTGCCAGAGCGACACGCGCTGTTCTTAGTATTTGAGTATCTTAGTGCTCAATATCCGAGCCTTTCTGCTCCTGCGATACTTTGAGCATTGTGTTCAAACTCCGAACATCCTGTTTGTGAACTCCAAACATCTTGTTTGAGAACTCCGAACATCTTGTTTGAGAACTCCGAACATCTTGTTTGTGAACTCCGAATGTTTTGTTTGAGAACTCCGAAGCTCTAGTTCTCGATATGCAGAACAGCTCCGTCGCCTCTCGAGTGAAATCATAAAGACATGCCCCCTCTTTGGGGGCATTTTTTGTATCCCTACCGCAGCGCAGACCGCGTTTCTCTCACGTTGTTAGGGACTTCTCCCCACAAAGTTGGGCAACCTTTCCACAAAGACGGGCAACCTTCCCAAATTATTGCGCATCTCTCCCCCTTGCTTCCCTTTTTTACGCAGCATATTGCCCCCGAAAGGGTATATTTCTCCCTTTGTTCCGTGAAATTATCCCCGAAAGGGTGTAAAGTCATGCTTTTTTTGTATATTTGCCCCCGATAAGGTATAAAAGTTCTGCTGATGCTCCGCCTTATCTCCTCCCTCACCTCCAGCGGAAACTCCCACTTGTCCCACGGCACGAAGGAGAAGCACCGCTAAAAACGAGTATCACTATTACCGTCTACTGACCGATTAGGGTTAAAACATCCGTCTGAATATGCCTGCCACCACCGTCATCGCGCAATATATCAAGGAGATGCGCAAGAAACATCGCCTCACCCAGCAAGACCTCTCCGAGAAAGCCGGCGTGGGACTGCGTTTTGTCCGAGAGTTAGAGCAGGGCAAACTCACCCTCCGTCTCGACAAAGTCAATCAAGTCTTCGAACTCTTCGGCACCGAGTGTGGACCTGTCCCCATGAAGCGCGAAGCCCTTTAAGTCATCATCATCATGCGACAAGCCGTTATCTATTGGAAAAGCCACAGAGCAGGCATTCTCACCGAGAGTGACGAAGGGTTCTCCTTTGTCTACGATGAAGGCTATCTTCATCAGCCCGATGCACAAGCCATCAGTCTTACGCTCCCACTGCAAACAGCCCCCCACACCCATCGCATCCTCCATCCTTTCTTCGATGGATTGATACCCGAAGGTTGGCTGTTAGACGTTGCCGAACGTAATTGGAAGCTCAACGTCAAAGACCGTATGGGGCTCCTCCTCACGTGCTGCCGCGATTGCATAGGAGCCGTAAGTGTGCGCCCTTTAGAGGAAAAGGGTAGTAGTGCCACAAAGCGGAGCGACCATGCCGAGCAGGGCGAATCTTTGCCCACGCAGCTCAGTCCCCATCTTCCAGAGAAGGGAGATGAATCGCTGAGCATCCCTCCTTCTTCCTCTCCTGCGCACCATGGTGATAGATGTTTATACTGTTATCAGCCATTGGGAGTACAAGAAATCGACTATCATGCGCGTTGCAGCCGTCGCCTTTTTGGCACGGATCGTCCTCCGCTCTTGCCCTACACCAGCACCGAGGTGAAAGCCTTGGCAGATGCAGTGGTGCGCTCTCACACCGCAGTCACAGGAGTGCAGCCCAAACTCTCGCTTGCACTTGATCGCATGAGTCGAAGTTCCGAACGCTTCACCATTGTCGGACTTTGGGGACAATACATTCTCAAACCCCAGGCAGAACGCTTTGACCATCTCCCCGAACTTGAGGATCTCACGATGCACCTTGCCCAGTTGGCAAAAATCGACACCGTGCCCCACGGACTTTTGCGCTTCAGCGATGGAGCGCTCTGCTACATCACCCGACGCATCGACCGCACTTCCACCGGAGACAAGTTGCCCATGGAGGATATGTGCCAACTCACCGAGCGTCCTACCGAGTATAAATACCATGGTTCGCACGAGCAAGTGGCTAAAATCATAGCCCAACATAGCGAAGTGCCTAAGCTCGACCTTACCAACTATTGGCAACAGGTGATTTTTTCTTGGCTCGTGGGCAATGCCGATATGCACCTCAAGAACTATTCTCTCTATGCTCCCGAAGTGGGCAACTACCAGCTCACGCCTGCCTACGATTTACTCTCCACCACACTCGTGCTTCCTGAGGATGCCGAAGAACTTGCGCTCACCCTTTGTGGCAAGAAACGCAAACTTACTGCCAAGCATTTCCTCGCAGCCATGGAGAGTAGCGGCATCCAGCAGCGAGTGGCGCGCAATCTCTTCCTGCGTTTTCAGCGCGTTCTGCCCAAGTGGGAAGCGTGTATCGCCGATAGTTTCATTCCCGATGCCATGAAGTCCGCCTACATCGCCTTGATTCGCCAGCGCATCGCCTTGCTCATGGATCATCTGCTTGAGTAATCCTCCCTCCCCAAACACGACAACTCCCGATACCTCATTGCGAAGTATCGGGAGTTGGTTTTTAGAGGCTAGAAGCTAGAATCCCTAGAACTACTAGAAGCTCTAGACCCTCTAACGTCTAATTTACGCCTTCACGCGGTTTTGGTAAGAGCCATCGCGAGTGTCCACTTCCACGAGTTCACCAGTTTCGATGAAGAGAGGCACGCGGATTTTAGCACCCGTTTCGAGAGTAGCATCTTTGAGCGTGTTGGTGGCAGTATCGCCGCGGAGACCAGGTTCGGTGTAGTCAATCTTAAGCACCACCTTGATAGGCATTTCAGCGTAGAGGATAGTTTCAGTAGAAGCATCGCTCACCACCGTCACCACATCACCTTCCTTCATGTATTCCACACCCGTGATGAGATCGCGAGCGATGGGCACTTGGTCGAAAGTCTCTTGGTTCATGAAGAGGTAGTCCTCACCCTCTTGGTAGAGATATTGGTAAGGACGGCGTTCCACGCGCACATCTTCGAGCGATTCACCGATGTTGAAACGCTTTTCGAGCACACGGCCGCTCACCACATCCTTCAAAGTGGTGCGCATGATGGTGTTACCCTTACCGGGCTTCACGTGGAGGAAGTCGATGCAGAAGTAGAGTTTGCCGTCCATGCGGATGCAAACGCCCTTCTTGATGTCCTGAGATTTGATCATACGAATGATTTTATTATCTTGAGTAGAGTTTATAAATCGAGTGTGTCGCCATCCCTTGAGGGGGAGCAATTTATTTTCGAGCAATCAGCGCATTTGCCTCCAACGACACCGCGCAACTGCCCTGCAAATTTACAACATTTTTCCGAGCTGACCACAACAGCACCGTTTTTTTTAGGCACATCCGCCCCAGTCCCAGCCCCTTGCTAGAGTCAACCAGCAAATGAATAGAAGAATCTATTCACGTTGAAGAACACAGAACAGGAGACAAAACAGCAAAGCAAGTTTTGCGAGATAGGGGCTTGACGAGTTTAAGGGTGCGAATGGCAAAAAAGGTAGGGGAAGCGCAGATTAACACAATCGTTGCTTATTGTCGAAAGGGAGAAAGTATAACCAATGTCGAAAAGAACCTAAAGGAGCAAGGAATTATAGAGAATCCCTAAACTCAAAACATTCACAATCCCAATCTATTATTTCTGGTGATATATCAAACAATGCCGAGCCTAGATTATCATCCTTAGTTAAGAATGCGAGCTTTCGCAAATCAAACACACAATCTTCTTGGTTGTGTGTTTTTAGGTATTCTTCTCTGTTGGGGTTTGCTTGTTTCGTAATGAAACGAAGAATCCTCATATCTTCGCAGAAGTCAAAGATGGTCTTGCTTTTCAAATTAGAATAGTTCATGATTGTTTTATTTTGGTGATTCACTATTATTTCCTCATTGGTAGGAGACTGTTGGGGCTATGTCATCATCAACTCTAGGTGAGAGTTCTTGATTATCTCCCAAAGGTACCCACTTTTGCCCAAAGATACGCACTTTTTCGCTTATATAATAGAAAAGAGAGAAAAAGTGGTAGGACGCGTAGCGTCACCCCACACATCCCAGCCATACACCCACCGCAAAAAATCCCCTTTCTGTCCACACTTTAGAGAAAATGCCATTGAAAATTTGGTGAAATCAAAAAAATCTTTTCTTTCGCGTAAATATACCCGTATCTCTCCTTTGCATCTTCCTATTAAGGGCGAAATTATCCACAGCTCAGGAAATCAATCTGGACTACATCTTGCATCTGATCTACGACTACCACAAGATGCACAGCGAGAAGGCGGCTCTGATTGAGGAGGTGCGCCGTGTGATTCGCGACAGTCTGGGACAGCGCGCCAAGGAGAGCTTGATTGTGGACTTCATCGAGTGCACGGATCTCGACTCCATCGCAGAGCGCGAGGACATCATCCCTGCGTTCTACGAGTTTGCACAGCATCGCCGCGACGAAGAGTGCGACCAGCTCATTGCCGAAGAGGGTTTGCGCCCCGAAGCTGCGCACCACTTCATCGACTTCTCCCTCCGCCGTGGCTATGCCTCTAATCAAGGCACGGACTTGGACGAGATTTTGCCCTTCAAGGTTTCGCCTCTCGACCGCAACTCTCGCGCTAAGCGCAATGCGGTGTTGGAGCGCATCTCTGCCTTCGTGGAGAAATTCACCGGCATCTAGCCTAACTACGCGCCAACGTTGGGCTTTATGGCTTCATTTAAGAACTTTCTTGTTTTAAGACAGTTCTAGTTTTAAGATATTTCTTGTTACATAGTTGTTTCCCCTGCATCTGTGCCTCTGTCTTTGACGGCGTTGCGATGCAGGGGTTTTGTTTTGTGGGGCATCTCTCATTGACCATTGTGTTGTTGTTTCCTATCACGAAATGTTTATTTGGACTAAATCCTTGAAATTTACGGACTTTCCTTTGCGAGAATAGGGAGAATTGAGTAAGTTTGTACGCAGATTTGAGTAAATCCGGCAAGAGAATTGAGTAAATCCGGCAAGAGAATTGAGTAAATCCGGCAAGAGAATTGAGTAAATCCGGCAAGAGAATTGAGTAAATCCGGCAAGAGATTTGAGTAAATTTGGCAGGAGATTTGAGTAAATCCGGCAAGAGAATTGAGTAAATCATCCGCAAACAATATCACACGCTGAAAGCACGCATAGAAGAGCCAAGGCGTTTCTTGCAAGTGTTGGTAGGACCGCGACAAGTGGGCAAAACAACGCTGGTGCATCAGGTGGTGCAAGCCATCAGTCTGCCTCATACGGTGGAAGTGGCTGATGCTGTTGCCCCCAAAGACAGTGATTGGATACGCAGAGTGTGGGAAAGTGCGCGCACGACCATGCGACTGCGTGGTGAGAGGGAACGCTTGCTGGTGATAGACGAGGTGCAGAAGATAGACAACTGGAGTGAGGTGGTGAAGCGAGAATGGGACGAAGACACGCGCCATGGGGTCAATCTCAAGGTGGTGTTGCTAGGTAGCAGCCGTTTGTTGCTCAAAAGAGGGCTCACCGAATCGTTGGCAGGGCGTTTTGAACTGATTCGTCTGGGGCATTGGAGTTATCAAGAGATGCAGGATGCTTTTGGATTGTCGCTCGATGAGTATATTTATTTTGGTGGTTATCCTGGAGCTGCCACTTTGATCAAGGACGAAAAACGTTGGCGCAAGTACATCAAGGATGCGTTAGTGGCTCCTGCCATTGAAAAAGACGTGCTGATGACCTCCAATATCTACAAACCTGCTCTGATGAAACAACTGTTTGAGTTGGGATGTAGTTATTCGACAGAGATGCTGTCGCTCACAAAATTGCTCGGACAACTGCAAGATGCTGGCAATGTGACCACCTTGGCTTCGTATCTTGAGATTCTCGACCAGTGTGCTTTGCTCACGGGATTGCAGAAGTATGCCAATGATGAGGCGCGAAAGCGGAGTTCCATCCCCAAATATCAAGTGTACAACAATGCTTTGCTCACGGCATATAAAGGGAGGTCGTTTGAGATGGACCGCACCGATGCTAGGCTTTGGGGACGATGGGTGGAGAGTGCGGTGGGAGCACATTTGCTCGCTATGGCAGATGAGGCAGGCTTTGAGGTGTATTATTGGCGCGAGACGGACAGCAGCAAGAAAACGCACGAGGTGGACTTCATTTTGGTGAACAATGGTGAGGTGATAGCCATAGAGGTGAAGAGTGGTCGCCGCACGATGAACTCGGGGCTCCCTGCTTTCGTCGAAATGTTTCACCCGAAGAAGTCTTTTGTGGTGGGTTCTGGCGGAATTTCGTTGGAAGACTTTTTGAGTGCCGACATTAAGGTGCTGTTTGAGTGAGGGATGGCTCAAAAAAAACTCCAGCCTATGGGATAGGTTGGAGTTTTTATTATGTTAGCCAATAGGAGGGATTATCCAGTAGCAGGGATTTCCTCATGAAACGGGGATTATCGAAGAAAATGTAAAAGGTCGCCCACTCGTAAGGAGTGAGCGACTTTTTGTTGGTAAAGATTAATGTTAGGAGAAATAGACTATTTCGTTTCAGAAGAAGCGGGCTTCTTTGCGGTGCTAGAAGTAGCCTTTTTTGTGGTAGAAGCTGGTTTCTTTGCCGTGGATTTCTTTGCAGCAGAAGCAGGCTTTTGGGTGGTTGTCTTCTTCGTGGTAGATGCCGCTTTGCGTGTAGGGGAAGCCTTTGCAGCAGGAGCGTTAGAGGTAGCGTCTGTGTTCGGCAGTTTTCGATTTTTTCAACGCCATCCTAATGTTGGATGAACCAACATTCTCAGCCATCACCTTTTTTACCTAAATGCTTGATGGCATCAAGATAGTCATGCTCCACATCGCTGATGGTGCGCTGCTTGTATTGCCGATATTCATTGGTGGCATGCTCCATCGCTTCTGAGTGCGACACCTTGCCTGCATCTTGCAGCAGTTGTTCACCCGACATGGTAAGTATTCTGTCCAGATAGTTTGCCCAGTCATTCATCGTCATGGGCTGCTTTTTCTCGGCTTGGCGCTCAGCAAAGTCGAGATAACCCGACACCAATTGCCCCATAGAGCGTAGCTCCTTATCGTCAAGATAATTCTTTGCCGTGCGTGCTTCGGCTAAGGTGGGCTGTGTTCCCTTGAAAGTAATCAACCCCATAAAATCTTTTTCGGCATCGGCACGTTCCACAATCAGCTCAGCAGCCGTGTGCCCGTGTATGGCAAAATGGATTTTGTTTTGTACCTTCTTGAAGAACCCCTCTGAGATAGAGGCACGTGGGTCGTAGTCGATGCTCGTGGCATAGATCTCGAGCACCTGGCGATAAAACACCTTCTCCGTGGCTCGAATGTCGCGGATACGCTCCAACAGCTCTTTCCAATAACCGCCTCCGCCTAACTTCTTCAGTCGGTCATCATCGAGCGTAAAGCCTTTGGTAATGTATTCTTTCAGGCGCAAGGTAGCCCATTGACGAAAGCGAGTAGCTGTGATGCTCCGCACACGATAGCCCAAGGCGATGATCATGTCGAGGTTATAAAAGGTCGTCAAGTACGATTTACCATCAGTAGCAGTTGTTCGGAATTTCCGAACAACTGATTCTTCCAGTAGTTCTCCCTCCTCAAAGATATGCTTAATGTGCTCACTAACATTCGATTTGCTCGTCTGGTACAGCTCGCACATCTGTGCCTGAGTAAGCCACAACGTGTCTTCCTCAAGTTTCACATCTATCTTGGTCAGCCCGTCTTGGTCTGTATAGATCAATATCTTATTGTTCTCGTCCATCTTTCTTGAGTTTTGATTGGATGTGCTAAATAGTCTCTGTATCTTTGTATATCTACTTGCCCTGTAGAAGAATATTTTGTTCTACGTCTATACTGTAGCCAATCTATAGCCATTTCAGACATTTTTGAGAGAACGCACAGAAGTCGCATAGACTTCTTGTTTCCTGATTCAAAGTTACACAAAGATGATACATCTTCCAAATGATTGAGTGAAAATGTTTTAGAAAGTACCCCTGACATTGCTCCGTCGTTACCTATGGCAAAATAGGGTAACGGTTTAGTAACTGAACTTTTGACTGAATCTGCATATTGCTACCCTTTGCGAATAGGGTGATTTTAGGCAAATCGTTCCATTTCGTGTTCATTGTCAGTCTGTTTGCACCAACTTCGTTTTTTCTTCATTTTCAAGGATTAGTTGCTACCGGATTTATTCTGGAGAAATGTGGCTTGTTTTCGGAGAACCCTGCGAATTTGTGCGGGTTGTTCTGTGAGAGAATTGAGTAAAAAAGACTCCAGCCTATGGGATAGGTTGGAGTCTTTTGTAGGATGAGGCAATAGAATAGACTATTTCGTTTCAGCAGAAGCGGGCTTCTTTGCGGTGCTAGAAGCAGCCTTTTTTGGGGTAGAAGCTGGTTTCTTTGCCGTGGATTTCTTTGCAGCAGAAGCAGTCTTTTGGGGGGGCGTCTTCTTGGTGGTAGATGCCGCTTTGCGTGTGGGGGAAGCCTTTGCAGCAGGCGCATCCGTTTCGGTGGATGCAGCACCCGTTTGCTTTTCGAGACGACCGATGAGGTTCTTCAATTTCGCAATCTCCTTGTCGCGGATGGCGAGTTCGTCACCCTGATTCTTGATGGTGGTCAAGAGCGAGTTCAACTCATCGTTTTCGATTTCGAGAGGATAAAGATTGTTGACGCGGGTGATGAAGTCGCCCAGGATGTTCATGTAGTTGGTGAAGGCATCGTAGGGCGAGGAGTAAATGCCGCGATAACCGCCGTAGCTGCTGGCTTTGGTGGAGATAAAGCGGAGGTTGTTGGAGGCTTGGAGATAATCCCAGTCTTGGAGCAAACGCTTGTCGCCAGCGATGCGCACGCGATCTGCCACAGAGTAGAGTTTTTCGAGGGCTTCTTGTTGCATCACATTGCCGAGCCATGGAGAGAGGTCGCGCTCTTCGTCCACCCAAGTGGTGGGATATTCCACCATCAAAGGACCAACGCTCTTGACGTTGTCGCAGATTTCGGAAGGCGTGGAGAAGGTGATGCCGCGCTGACGAAGCTGTTCGGGGAGCGCTTTGAAAAACTCGAGGATGTTGCTGGAGAGCGGTTGGAACATGCCCAAGGCGCAAAGCTCCATAAAGAGGTTCACCACAGGTTCGTCGGCAGGTTGCTGGGCAATCCAGTCGGCATAGGTTTCGGCAAAGAGGGGATATTCGCTCCAAGAGCGGTCGTTGAAGCGATAGCTGATGTCTTCGGAGAGCGATGGATCGCGGAGGAGGAGCTTGAGTTTAGGATTGCGGCAGCAGTGATAGACGAAGTGTGGGCTCTTCCATCCGAGAGTTTGTTTGGCACCTTCGGCGAGCATGCCTTTGAAGCCCATGTCTGCCACGAGTTCTCCGATTTCGTCGGAATACATGAGGCAAGAGTTGCGCAACACCTTGGGAGCTTTGCCAAAGAGGCTCTTGATTTTCTTGCTCACGCGCTCCACTTCTTGGCGGAAGCACTCAGGGCTTTTGATGGAGGAGAAGCCGTGGCTGTAGGGTTCGGCAAGGAATTCCACGCAACCGGTTTGGTTGAGTTCGTCGAGGAGTTCGAGCACCTCGGGGCTGTATTGTTCGAGGAGTTCGATGGCAGTGCCCGAGAGGGAGAAAGCGCACTTGAAATAGTCGCCATAGCGGTGCGCCATTTCAATGAGTGCTTGGAGGGCAGGGATGTAGGAATGTTCGGCAGTTTCGGTGATGGAACGCTCGTTTTCGTAGTCATCGTAGTAGTAGTGGTCCGTGCCGATGTCGAAGAAGCGATAGCGTTTGAGGTGGATATTCTGGTGAATCTCGAAGTATAGGCAAACAGTCTTCATGAGAGAGAGGTTTAATGTGCGTGAATGGGGGAGAGGGGTTGTGGATATGGGGCAGGTGAAAGGGCTATTTGTAGCGCGCTAGCACCTCATCATAGCAGCGACGGATGCGAAGTCCCACCTTTTCCCAAGTGATTTGGTCCACTTCCTTCTTACCTTCGGTTTGGAGGTAGTCGAAGAGACCGTCGTTGGTGCAGATGGAATACATGGCATCTGCCATGGCTTCGATGTCCCAATAGTCGGTTTTGATGCACTTGTCGAGGATTTCGGCACAGCCACTCTGATAGGAGATGATGCTGGGCACGCCACATTGCATGGCTTCGAGGGGCGAAATGCCGAAGGGCTCCGACACGGAGGGCATGACATAGACATCGGAGTCGCGGAAGATCTCATAGACCTCCTTGCCCTTCATGAATCCCGGGAAGTGGAAACGGTCGGCAATGCCACGCTGTGCGGCAAGATTGATCATCGCTTCCATCATATCGCCCGAACCTGCGAAGCAGAAACGGATGTTTTGCGTGCGTTTGAGCACGAGGGCAGCGGCTTCTACGAAATACTCTGGACCCTTTTGCATGGTGATGCGTCCGAGGAAGGTAACCACCTTCTCTTTGCGTTCGCGGTGCGGCTTGCGTTGATCCACAATCGCTTGGATGTCTTGGGGCAGAGGATAGACGGCATTGTGCATGGCGACGCACTTCGCAGGGTCTTGATGGTAGTGGTTGATCACCGTCTGGCGTGTGAGTTCCGACACGCACATGATGCAGTCGGCATGGTCCATACCGTCTTTCTCGATGGCATAGACAGTGGGGTTCACTTGTCCGCGAGAGCGGTCGAAGTCTGTGGCGTGCACGTGGATCACCAAGGGGCGTCCGCTCACCTGCTTGGCGTGGATGCCAGCAGGATAGGTGAGCCAGTCGTGGGCGTGAATGATGTCATATTGCTGTTGTCGGGCGATGACACCAGCCACGATGGAGTAGTTGTTGATTTCTTCTTGCAAGTTGTTGGGATATTTTCCAGAAAACTCGATGCAACCCAAATCGTTGGTTTGGCGATAGGAGAAATCAGCGTAGATGTTGTCGCGGAGAGCGTAGTATTGTTCGGGCGTCATGCGCGTGCCGAGGCGTTCTTTGACGTAGTCGTAGTCCACATCGCGCCACACGATGGGCGTTTCGCTCAGCCCGATGAGGTTCATAAAACTTTTATCTTCGTCGCCCCAAGGCTTAGGAATGCAGAAGGTGATGTCCATGTCGGGCTGTTGCGCCATGCCGGCTGTGATGCCGTAGGACGCAGTGCCGAGTCCGCCTAGGATGTGGGGAGGAAATTCCCAACCAAACATGAGTACTTTCATATCGATGCTCGTTAATATGTAGATAAAAGGTTATGCTTCAGCGCGATGCTTCTCGAGGAGACGGATGGCACGCAGGATGCCACTCACGTTCATGGCGAAGGAGATGGCACCACGACCCGAGAAGGGTGGGTTGCCGTCGAAGAGTTCGGGGATGGTGCCCACACAGTGGTAGAAGAGTTCTTCTTCAAAGCCGATGAGTTGTCGCTCGATGTAGTTCACTCCACTCATCTTGTAGACGCGCAAATAAGCCTCGAGATAGAATCCGGTGAGCCAGGGCCACGCGGTGCCTTGGTGGTAGGCATAGTCGCGTTGCTGCTGATGTCCCACATAGTAGGGCGTGTAGCCTCCACTCTTGGGCGAGAGCGAACGGATGCCCTTGGGCGTTTTGAGTTCGCGGGTGCAGATGTCGAGCACGCCTTTGCGCTCTTTGAGGGTGAGGGGTGAGAAATCGAGGGCGATAACCAAGAGCTGATTGGGGCGCACCGACCAGTCGCAGGCTTGTCCATCGACATAGTCGAAGAGATAGCCATGCTCGTTGAGGAAAGTGCTGCGGAAGTTCGTTTCAAAGAGTTTGCACTCTTCCTCGATGCGCTCTGCCACCACGTGGTGCATGGGTTGATCGCTGTCCACCAGCATTTGTTGATAAAACTTTTTAGCGTTGTAGTAGAGGGCGTTGAACTCCACGATGTAGCCTGAACGAGGGATGATGGGACGACCATAAGCCTGAGAGTTCATCCACGTCACCGCCTTGTCGCGCCCATTGCTGTAGAGGAGTCCGTTGTTGTGAGCGAAGAGATTGGGGTGTTTGCCCTCGAAGATGAACGACATCATGCGGTGGATGAGGTCGCCATAGCGAGAGAAGCATTGCTGACGTCCCACGAACTTGGCGTATTGCTGCAAGCACCACATTGCCCAGAGCAGGGTGTCGGGCTGTTCCACCTCGTAGAGTTGCACGGAGATTTCCTTGCCGTCCATGAAGTCGTTGAGGGCTTTGGCAGCGGTGTCCATGTATTTCTCAAACTGCTCCGTCTCTCCGATGGCGAGCGTGAGACCAGGCATAGAGATGAAGGTGTCGCGAGCACGGGCTTTGAACCAAGGATAGCCTGCCACGAGGTATTCCTCTCCACCAAGTTGTTGGCGGAATTGGTGAGCAGCATTGACCAAACAGTGGTAGAAAGAGTCGCGCGAGTCGTGATTGACGATTTCTCCCTCAATGAGAGGTTGCAAAGATTTGGGGTCGCGTGCAGCGAGAGAGGCGGTGAAAACGATGCTTTCCCCCTTCTCGATGGGCATTTCAAAATAGCCTGGCACGAGGAGGTCTTCCGTTTCGCCGTAGCCGCGTTCGCGCTCTTTGGGATAGTCAAATCCGCGATACCAGTCGGGGCGGTGCACATAGTGTGCACGTGGACTATCGAGCTGCATGAAAAGTTCGGGATAGCCGTCGTAGAGGCGCATGCTGATGCCTTGTTCCACGGGCTCTGCGTGCGTGTTGGCGCGTCCGTTCTCATGGGTCCATTGACGCACGGAGCGGAAGGCTAAGAAGGGGTGCAAGCGGAGCGTGGTGGGCGAGTGGGCTTCGAGCAGGGTGTAGCGAATGAAGAGGCGGTCGCGCTCGGTGCGGAAGATGATTTCCTTTTTGAGGAGCACACCGCCGATGCGATAGATCCAGGTGGGCACTTTGTCCCACTCAAAACTAAGGATGTATTTATGACCCTTCGGACTGTAGTTTTCTCCGACAAATTTGTGAAGACCGAGGTTGAATTCTGCTCCATGCTGGATGACGGTCTCATCGAGGGAAGAAAGGAGCACGTGGTTTTCATCGTCGATTTCTTGTACGGGCACGACAAAAAGTCCGTGATATTTGCGGATGTTGCAGCCCACGAGGGTGGAAGAGCAGTAGGCACCAGATTTGTTGGTGAGCAGAAACTCCTTCATGAGGGAGTCTTGCAGGTTGGTCATCTGCGTTTTGTCGAACTTCAGGAATGACATAGGCTGTATATTATGGTATAGTGTAGGGTAGACAAGGGTTGTAGGAAAAAACGCCAACAGCGCAGGCAGTGCGAGAGCTTTGTGTGTGACTGTGGTGTATTCTCACCCCAAAGGTAAGTAAAATCCTAGGGTTTGAGAAATTATTCTATTGTTTTTTTTCGATGTTGGTGCGAAAAATCAAAGAAAAAGGAAAAAAAGCCCCTTTTTAGCTCCATTTTGGGGGTGAAATACACAGTTTTTTGTGGTTTACGCCCGAACTTTGAAAGGTGTGTTTTGCAAAAAGGATAGAAAAGAACGGTGTTTTTGCGTTCTGTTGCGACATTTGTTCGTGTCTTTTCCCAGCGGTGTGAGAGAGGAAGAAATAGTCGAAAAAAAACATCCCGTCGATGGAATAAAAACGACCCGTCGTTTTGTGCAAAACAACCCGTCGTTTTTGGTAAAACGACCTGTCGTTTTTTTGAACTCCATATTGTCCTCATTTTCAGCGTATAAGATTTACGCGTAAAAAGAGGGGAAATACTTTGTCGTTTCGGGATTTCTGAGAGTTTTGATGACTTATTAATCAGAATAGAGCCGTGTTTAAAGTAGAGTTGTCTTGCTCATGTTACTAATGTTTTTTGCAATTTGCAAAGTGACAAAATAGGCTGAAACCCTGCAAGAGGGATTCAGCCTTATTTTTATCACCAGAAGAACTTCTACCGAACAGCAATAGTAAGAAAAGGTTGGTGTTATTCTTCCACGGAAGTCCACCACGGTTCAAAGGTTTGTGGAGTGTTGTTGAGATGCACCACTTCACCTATGCGTGGGGTGAGTAAAGGTAAATCTCTGTGCTGAGCTGCGGAAGAGAGTAGGCGTAGCGGTTCATCCCAGTCGTGGCGAGCTAGTGCAAACTTGCTGTTGTGCACAGCAAGCACGTGGCGTGGCTTCAAGTCGTCAATGGCTTGCACTACTTCTTCGGGCATCATATGGATGAAAGCCCAATCTTCATTGTATTGTCCATTTTCGATGAGTGCCCAATCAATATTGCCAAAACGTTGGCGCACCTTTTTGAAACGGTCGTCGTAACCGCCATCTCCCGAAAGATAGATTTTGTGAGAAGGGCTTTCGAGGAGGAATGATGCCCAAAGCGTGTTGCCAGGATGAAGGAAACGTCCTGAGAAATGTTGGGTGGAAAGGCAGTGGAGCTGAATTTGGTGGTCGAGAAGGACAGATTCGTCCCAATCCAATTCCGTGATGGCGTCTGACGAATATCCCCATCGCTCGAGGTGTTCTCCTACACCAAGGGGACACACCACGCGAGTGACACGTTGGCGAAGACGTTTGATGGTGCGATAGTCTAAGTGGTCGTAGTGGTCGTGAGTGATGATGAGTACATCGATGGGCGGCACTTCCTCAATGGTGAAGCCGTTGCTCCCTTTGAAGGGAGAGAACATCCACGGAAAAGGCGATGCTGTGGTGAAGACAGGGTCGACGAGGAAGGTAAGGCCGTCTGTTTTGAGAAAGACAGAGGAATGTCCTAGCCAAACTAGCACGTCGTCATTGGCTTGTGCTAAAGTGGAGAGTGAGGTGTGGACAAAAGGCAGTGGTGCACTCGGTTTCAGTCGACGAGGACGGTCGAAAATAAACTCTTTCATCCGTTGCACCAAGGATTTAGAACTGGTGAGCGTGGGTGCATTGCGAATGTTGTGGAATCGTCCGTTGCGATAATGAGGAGATTGTTTGATTCGCTCTAAGCGTTTACCGCGAGGTGCTCGACCGAAGGCAGGGAATTGTAGGACGATGAGGAGGGCGATGCCCACTGCGAGAAGGAGTGCAAAGAAGATAGTTATAAAAATGTTCATTCTAGTAGTCGTTCGTGTGATAAACCCCAATTGGTCATTAGATCATTATGCTACTCGTTATTGAAACCGATTTGGGATAATAGATGAATCTATTTTCTCTGCAATTATTATGCCACGATTTGGCTTTAAAAACGAATCAGTCATTAAGCTATTCGTTTTCCTTGATGAAACCCCAAACACAAAAGGAGGTGTTGCAAAAATGAGTATTGCAACACCTCCTTATTTATCCCCAATCGGTCGTTAGACCGTTATGGTGCAATTCGTTATAAAAAAGATAACTTCCTGCCATCTTTCATTTTCTTGTTGGCATCTTGTTTCTCGTTCGTTCTCGACGTAGCCCGCTACGCCTTTGAACTCACAACAAACCATCTGCTCAACAATCTAATGAAATCTGTTCAGAATCTAATGACCGATTGGGGATTATTGGGTAAAAGCACCACCGATTATAGTTCGATGGTAAAGCCCCCACGCCAAGTGCTGTTGGGAGCAGCGTGCTGCACGTGCGGACGGTCTTGCCAGTTGCCTTGGAAACCTTGTTTGTCGGGCAATCCATACCAAGGTTCGCAGCAAATGAAAGGCGAAGGTTGGTTGGTGGGAGCCCAAACGAGCCAAGCTGGAGCAGAGGAACTGAAACGTGCTAGGCACTGTTCGTTGGCATCGAGCACTTGAATAGCCGTGACCTGCTGTTGGTCGAAAATCAAAGCCTCGTTGGCGAAGGCATCAATGGTGAGGGGAATGAGGGCATTGAAGTGATTGTTGCTCGCCAAAGCGCGAGACGTTGCCGCGTCTTTGCTCCAGGGGATGGGGAAACGCTGCGGTTCGGTGCACCCTTGTGTGGAGGCGCGGAGCAGACTGTGTGGAGCTCCCTCAAGACGGAGGTAACCAGCGGGTTGCATGTCGGGCGATGTGGGACGTGCAGCCAAGGTGAAAGCGTTGTGGTCTGGCGAAGAAGGTTTTTGTCCGGCGCGCAAGGGAGAGGGTAGGATAAGGGAAGGATGTCCACCGATTTGGAACCACATGGTGGAAGTGGTGGAGAGGTTTTTCACGTGAAAATCCACTTGCACCTTGCGTTGTTGGAGCGAGTAGGTCACTTCCAGACGGAACTGCCAAGGGAAGTTTTCGAGGTCTTCGGGCAAGTTTTCGATAGCCAGTGTCACGCAGTCGGGACGTTGCTCCACGATGTCCCATTGGCGTTTGCGCACAAAGCCGTGTTTGGGGAGTTTATATTCTTTGCCTTCGTGACGGAGCGTGCCATTCCATGCACTTCCCACGAGGGGGAAGAGGATGGGAGAGTGTCCATTCCAGAAGGTTTCATCGCCATGCCAAATGATTTCTTTCCCGCTCTCGATGAGAGTGAGCGAGTGCATCTCAGCACCTAATGTGGAGATGGTGGTTTTGAGAAAAGAATTTTGAAGAGTAATCATAGACAAAAGAAGTGAGAGGTAAGAGGTTTTAGGGAAATCCAAGGCATCGCATTGTGGCATGCGGTGCTGGTCGGAGAGGGGGGCAAATGAGGGGAGAGCGCGCGCGACGCTTAGTTGGAAAATCGTTTTCGGTAGTCGAGTGGAGAGAGTCCGGTGAGGTTTTTGAAATAGCGTCCCATGAAACTCTGCGTGGTGAAGTTGAGTTGTTGCGCAATTTGTTTAACGCTCATGTCGGTGTTGCGCAGGAGCGATTTGATTTCCATCACCACCATGATTGAGATCCACTGTCCCACGGTGCGTCCGCTCACGGTTTTCACCACTTCCGAGAGATATTTAGGGGTGAGTGAAAGTGTTTGGGCATACCATGCCACTTCTCGCTCGATCATATAATTGGAGGCGAGGAGCTGCATGAAGTGATAGAATAGATTGTAGGTGCGTGAGTTGTAGTGTTCCTCTCGTGGAGCCCGTTTTTCCATCATGCGGCAGACATCGAGATAAAAGACCTGCAAGATGGCTTGTATGAGCTCTTGTCTGAGCACCTCTTCTTCTGACGCCAATCTATTTTTAAGTAGCGTGTATCCTTCTCTGACGATGGTTCGTTCCTGTTCATTGAGCGACATGACGGGATGTCGCATGAGATAGATGAGATAGGGCCAGAGGTAGCGCATGGTCATGAGCGATTCTTGCACAAACTCTTGACTCTGGAAGAGCGCAGAGCCCTGAAAGTCTTCGCTTCGCTCAAAGTGGTCGATGGTTTGTCTGCCGAAGGTGATGAAGAGGTCGCCTTCTTTGACGTGGCATTCTTTGCCATTGAGCACAAAGTGTGCAAACCCTTTGGTGCAAACTGCGATGGTGAAAAAGGAAGTTCGTATGGCGACCTGCGAAAGGTCTACATCGCCAAGCCTTTCCACGATGAGCAAGTCGTCACCATGCAAGGTGATTTCTTGGGCATAGGGGCGTAGATCTTCAAATTTGAGGTTTTGTAGGGTATTCGCCAGTTCTTTCATAGTTACCAATCGCTTTATTCGGTGGAAAACTTCGAGGATGTGTTGTTGGCAAATTTATGCGATAAGTTCGAAAGTGCCAAACATTTTTCCGCAAATTTCCACGAATTGGGCAAAATATTAGCAATTTTCTAGTAAAGTCGTCGGATTATGCAGAGTGATTTCCGTTTATTTTTGCAAAATCGCAGTGAGGAAGTGTCGAGCTTGACAAGTTGCGGAGGAAAAAAGGATGAGAATGAGGACTTTTGGGGAGGACTTTTTGGGGGCATTGCCAAAAATAGGAAGCTAGAAAGGGACCAATGACAACGAATCAATAATCAAAATAACTGAAATTGCCAAGTGGAGCTAACGAATGAGAGGCTAGTTTCTTAAAAAACACACGTTTAGCCCAAAATTACCGCAGGTCGCACCGCTGAAATAAAGAGAACTTCGTAAATTTGCAGCTGTAAACCCAAATCGGTCATTAGCTCCTGAACAGATTTTATTTGATTGTTGAGTAGATTGTTTGTCGTTAGTTCGAAGGCGTAGCGGGCTACGGCGAGAACAAGCGAAAGACAAGATGCCAACAAGCGAATGAAAGATGACAGGAAGTTATCTTTTCAATAACCAGTAACTTATAACGGTCTAATAACCGATTTGGGGTAAACAATACAAATCTCATTTACAACACCCTAAAATGAACAAGCAATTCTTACTCGCCTCCATTGTAGCCGTAGCTACCCCCGTGAGTGCCATGGCACAATCGGCTGTAATCAAGGGCACAGTGGTCGACAGTCAGAACAACGAGCCTCTTGCAGGCGTGACCGTTGTGGTGCAAGGAACTAAAACGGCAACAATCACCGATGCCGATGGTAAGTTTAGCCTCAAAGCTCCCAAGGGCGCGAAGCAGAATCTCCAATTCTCCTGCGTAGGTTATGAAACCCAATACCTCAACGGTAGTCAAATCACAGGCGATCGCGACCTCGGTTTTGTGCCCATGAACCAAGCCACAGTGAGCTTGAAGGACGCCGTGGTGACCACTCGTGCCGTAGCGCGCAAAACGCCAGTCGCTTTGACCACCCTCGGTGCAGTGGTGATCGAAGAAAAAGTGGGAACCGCCGATTTCCCAAAGGTGCTCGAATCTACTCCTGGTGTCTATGTGACGCGTGAAGGAGGTGGTTATGGTGATTCCAAAATCACGATGCGTGGTTTCAAGAGTGAGAATGTCGCTGTCCTCGTCAATGGCGTTTCTATGAACGACATGGAGTGGGGTGGTGTATATTGGTCCAACTGGGCTGGTCTTTCCGACGTGGCTTCTAACATTCAAACTCAACGCGGTTTGGGAGCTGCCAAGGTGTCTACCCCTTCTGTGGGTGGTTCAGTGAACGTAGTGACCAAGTCTACCGATGCCAAGAAAGGTGGTTACTTCTCTTATGGTATGGGTAACGATGGTTACAACAAACTCACCTTCAATCTCTCCACGGGTCGCACCAAGAGTGGTTGGGCACTCAATATGTTGGGCGCACGCGTTTGGGGTGATGGCTACATCCAAGGTTCAGACTTCCAAGGTTGGAACTATTTCCTCTCTCTCTCTAAAGATTTCGGTGAGCATCACCGTCTTTCTATCACCGCCTTTGGTGCACCTCAATGGCACAACCGCCGCAGTTCTTACGACGGACTCACCGTGCAAGGTTGGCAAGATGTGCAACAATATATGCCTTACGGCGATAAGTATCGCTTCAATGCCACCTATGGTTACGACAACCAAGGTCGCATCCGCCATTCTTCACAGAATGTTTATCACAAACCTCAAATCCAACTCCAACACCTTTGGCAGATTTCTAACACTGCTTCGCTCAACACCGTGGCTTATCTCTCTCTCGGATATGGCGGTGGAGAATCAGGTGAAGGAGCAGGTGCTTATAAGGCAAACTGGTATGGCACGACAGATGGTAAACTCAATATGAACTTCCGCCGTGCCGATGGTACGTTTGACTATGGCAAGGTGCAAGACCTCAATGAAAAGAGCGAAAGCGGTTCGCAGATGGTGATGACCATGAGCAACAACCAACACCGTTGGTATGGCTTGGTGTCTACTTTCACCAAGGAGTTGAACGACCGTCTTAATGTATATGCCGGTGTTGACCTCCGTTCTTATGTGGGTACGCACAACAACCGCATCACCGACCTCTTCAGCGGTGCTTACTACATCGACCCTTATCGTGCAAACGTGAAGGCGGCGAACAACAGCGCTGCTGCCGATCCTCTCTTCAAATATCAAAAACTCTCTGTGGGCGACATCGTGCGTCGCGACTATGATGGTCACGTGAACCAAGGAGGTGTGTTCGGTCAAGCAGAATATGACCATAACAACCTCACAGCCTTCATTTCAGGTTCGCTCAGCTATACCAACCAATGGCGTTACGACCGTTTCTACTACGAAAAGTCTAAGGCAGAAAGCGACAGCCACGGTTCACTCGGATTCACCCTCAAGGGCGGTGTGAACTATAAGTTCCCACACATTGACGATTGGGGTGGACAGCACAACGTGTTTGTCAATGGTGGTGTAATTTCTCGCTCACCTTATCTCTTGAGCAGCCTCTTCCTCTCGGGTGACGTTTCCAATGAACTCAACCCCGATGCAATGAACGAGAAGATTTATTCTGTGGAAGCCGGTTGGACTTACCACACTGCATCGTTCAACTTCAATTTGAATGCCTACCACACCATCTGGAAGGACAAGACCTTGGCACGTTCACTCGACATCACCGATGCTGCGGGCAATCCCGACCGTGGTCTCATCAATATGCAAGGTGTGAACTCACTCCACCAAGGTGTTGAAGCCGAACTCGACTACAAACCCGTGAAGTGGTTCTCCGTGCGCGGTATGCTTTCTTTGGGCAACTGGATTTGGACCAATAACGCTGTGGGTTATTTCTACAACTCTCAAGGTCAGCCCCTCGCAGATGCTAAGGGTAAGATTGCTTCTGGCATCTATGCCAATGACCACGCTAAGATGACCCTCAACCAAAAGGACGTGAAAGAAGGAGGTTCTGCACAGTTCACCAGTAGTCTTGGCTTCACCATCTATCCTATGGAGAATCTCCGTTTGGGACTCGATTGGAAGTATTTCTCCAACTACTATGCTGACTACGCCCTCAACTCTCGCGACTTGAACCTCAACGGTGTGAAAAACTTTGAGACGCCTTGGAAGGTACCTGCTTACAATTTGCTCGACTTCTCTGCAGGCTACACCTTCAATATGGGTGGTTACAAGACGACCATCTCTGGTAATGTGGAAAATCTCCTCGACCAAGAGTACATCAGTCAGGCTTACGACGGCGCAGGTCACGATTGGCAAACCGCTTATCGCGTGTTCTACGGCTTCGGTCGCCAAATGTCGCTCAAACTCAAGGTGAACTTCTAATCGCCTGAGCACACAGAGTTCACATCCTCAACTATTTTTCATCGACAATAATGAAACATTTATATATCGCTCTTCTCGCTTCAGCAGCCCTCACCACGGCTTGCAGCGACTACAACGACCAATTTGAAGGTCTGAAAGAGGGACATCACGCCCATCGCTGAAGATGCCACCAACAAGGCTCTCGCTAAGCAAAATGGCGAAGAAAAGGAATTGGCAGCTCTTGCGAAGAACATGCAGTTTACAGAAAAAATCACTGCTAAGGAATATCTTCCTGCATTCCTCGCCAAGAAGTGGTTCACTGCCGACAACGGTAGTGCAGTGATTGTCAACTATAAACGTCACGAGACTACTGGTGCTCTCGATCTCTATCAAGACTTTGAAGGCACAGAAAACAAGGCAGTGCAGCCTGCAGCTGTGAAGGATTGGCAAACCCTCACCACCCTCGGTGGCGACAAGGCGGCTTGGTCTACTCAGTTCCGCAATAACGCTCACTACCTCCAAGCTTCGGCTTACAAGCAGAAGGATTCTGTGCAAACCTATCTCGTTTCTCCCGTATTCACGGTGAGCAAGGGTTCTAAACTCACTTTCGATGCCCTCTATGGTCACTATGTGGAAAAGGGTGGACGTCTCAGCGTGTTCCTCTACGATGGTGCTAGCCTCACGCAAGAAACGGTGGCTTCTCGCCAACCTCTTGCCGACCTCACCAAGCAAGTGAAGATTGAAGTGCCTGCTGCCGGTCAGTCTTTCGGCACTTTCAAGCAAGCCATCAATGCCGATCTCTCCAAGTATGCTGGTCAGCAAGTGCAACTCGCTCTCCGCTATGATGGTAACGGCAAGACAGGTGCTACCACCACCGTACAGCTCGATAGCCTCGTGGTGGGCGACCAAAAGGTGAACATGGAGCCTGGTAAGGACCAATTTGTGCTCAACAACCACAAGTGGGTGTTTGACCCCTCCACAGTTGTGACACTCGGTGCGCGTGGCGACAAGCCTACTCAGGCTTTCTATCAAAGCATCGTCAACTGGGTGAAGGAAAAGAAGGGAGCTGATTACATTGATGCTCGTGGCAACGCTGAAAGCTATTCTGGTATTTCTTCACACTACAACAACGTAGACTTTAGTGCTACTACCGTTCGTAAGAACACTCCTGCAGCATTTAAGGATGTGAAAGACGCAGATATTCCTGCTTTGCTTCAAAAGAATCTCTACGAAACTCTCGCCGCTGGTTTGTCTTTGAACTATGCTGATGCAGTGCCTGTGCAAGGAGTTGACGTCATCTATACCGTTAAGTTCATGGTTTACGATGGTGCTACCAAGAACTACGAAGTGAAGTTCAAGGTTACAGGCAAGGGCAAGTTTGAACCCATTGCTAAGAGCTTGAAAGAAGTGAAATAATTCTTTGTATACCGCCTATTGGACGCACCAATCGTTCCAATAGTAGCCATAAAAACTCCCCACCAGTCCTCGTGTCGGTGGGGAGTTTTCGTCAACAATCCAATAAAATCTGTTCAGAATCTAAGGACCGATTGGGGATTGTAGCATTCACCAACCTAGTAAAATGCAATGAACAAAGTAAGATATTACATGATGGCACTATTGCTTGTTTGTGCCACAGCCGTAAAGGCACAATCGTTTGTTACAGTAGAGAACGGAAAGCTCTATCGTGACGGCAAACCCTATACTTTCATCGGAACAAACTATTGGTATGGCGCCATACTGGGTTCAAAAGGAAAGGGCGGAAACAGAAAAAGACTGAACCGTGAACTAGACGAAATGAAACGTTTAGGCATCACCAATCTACGCATATTGGTGGGGAGCGATGGGGAAGAAGGCATCAAATGGAAAGCATCGCCAGTGCTTCAGCCTTCTCCAGGTGTGTATAACGACACAATATTAGAGGGTCTCGACTATCTGATGTTACAGCTTCAACGTCGTGGCATGGTGGCAGTACTCTATCTTAACAACTCTTGGGAATGGAGTGGAGGCTATGGCTTTTACCTCGAAAACGCAGGTGCAGGCAAAGCATTACAGCCTAACGAAGTGGGATATTCTGCCTACGTTAAGTATGCTGCACAATTTGCGACCAATCAAAAGGCGCAACAGCTGTTTTTCAATCACCTCAATTTCATACTCAAACGCACCAATCGCTACACCGGAAAGCCCTACACAGAAGACCCTGCTATCATGTCTTGGCAAATATGTAACGAGCCCCGTGCATTTGATAAGGCAGCCGTGCCCCAATTTGAAGCGTGGATAGCTAAGGCTGCAGCGATGATGAAGAGCATCGATAAGCGACATTTGGTGAGCGTTGGTTCTGAAGGCGCCTTCGGTTGTGAGGCTGATTATGATTCGTGGTGCCCAAATCAACAAACCGCTAGTAATGGAAGAATTTGGCTATCCACGAGATGGTGTTTCTTTCTCTAAACAATCGGCTACCACTGCTCGCGATGCCTATTATAACTACGTCTTCTCGCTCTTAGCAGACGATTTAGCCAAAGGTGGATACTTCGTGGGTTGCAACTTCTGGGGTTGGGGAGGTGATGCGCAACCTCAGCACGAACAATGGATACCTGGAGACGACTACGTGTGCGACCCACCCCAAGAGCCACAAGGGCTTTACTCGGTGTTCTCTACGGACCAATCTACCATTCGTGTCATAAAAGCAGGCGTCGCTAAACTGCCCAAACGCAAATAAATCCCAAATCGGTCATTAGATCGTAATAGTGCTGCTCATTATTGAGAAGATAACTTTCTGTCATCTTTTCCATTACCAGTAACACTTTTACAGTCTAATGACCGATTTGGGCTTAATGACCTTTGCAGGATTACACCGGTTTGGAGAAGAGTTTCTCGTTGTTGCGCATCATAGGGTCGAAAGCCGCGGCAATGTTGCGCACAAAAGGCATACCCTCAGGGGTGCATCGCACCGAGTGCGCGTCAAAGACCAGTAAACCGTCTTCCTGCATCGTAGAGAGTAGCGTTTCATCATAGACAATCGCTTGCTGGATGTCGGCAACAGAACAGCGCAGATGTGCCGCCATTTCTTCCCAAAGGATGGTGTGGTTGCACATCATACACTCTATGACTTCGCGCGCAATGCGTTGCCATGGTGCCAAGGCATAGCCCTTGACGATGGGCAATTTTCCCTCGTCTATGGTGGCGATGTAGGCAGCGATGTCTTTCGTGTTTTGCGCATAAGCCCCATCCAACTGACTGATGCCCGACACGCCAAAGGCATATACCTGAGCCGTGATGCGGCGCGGACAGTAGCCTTGGAAATTGCGATGCAAGGTGTGGTGTTGCAAGGCGTGAAATAGTTCATCGTCGGGCAGCACAAAGTGGTCCATACCAATGGGACAATAGCCTGCACTTTGCAATGTGGCAGAAGCCTGCTCAAACATTTTTAGTTTTTCAGTTTGAGGTGGCAGCCCAGCTTTCTCCAGTATCGTTTGTCGTTTGAAGAGACTCGGCAAGTGCGCATAACTAAAGGTCACCAAACGATCGGGACACAGTTCCACAGCCTGCGCTATGGTAGTGGCAAATTTCTCTGCAGTTTGTCCCGGTAGACCATAGATGAAGTCGAAATTCACCTTTGCGCCCCCTCCACGAAGCACTGCCATGATATCTGCCACGGGCAAAAGCGAAGGACGTCGATTGACCGCGTGCAGCACTTCATCGTCAAAATCTTGGATACCCAAACTGAAACGATTGAAACGACTGTCGAGGAGATATTGCCAATCCTCCATTTTGAGATATCCTGGGTGACACTCAATGGCAATTTCTGGTTGGTCGATGGTGTCGAAAGCAGAAAGTAGATGCTCGTTGAGTGCGCGAATGTGCGACAAAGGCATAGACGATGGACTGCCGCCGCCATAATGTATCTGACTAATTTTTCGATCTTTGCGCAAATGGGGAAGCAACAAGTCAATCTCTTTGTGGAGAGCGTCAAAATAAGCCTCAATGCGTTCCGATTTCGCCATCGCCACAGAGTTGCAGCCACAATAGTGGCACAGGTGTTGGCAAAACGGCACATGGATGTAGAAAGAGATGTTGTCTGCCGCGGCATCGTTGGAGGCTTCGACGGCTTGCAGATATTGTGCTGCATCGAAGTCCATGAAATGATTAGCCGTGGGATAGCTTGTGTAGCGCGGCACAGGCACGTTATATTTTTGGAATATCGCTTTGTTCATAGTTCTTTCTTTGTAGCATTCATATAGAGCGTGTAGCAGAAGGACGCTAGAGCCATGACGCTTAGTGTGACAAACAAGCCGGTGTAGCCCGCATAGTGGGCAATGATGCCCGAGAGAGCTGCGATGACGATGCCCATGAGATGCGTGATGACGGTTTGGATGGTGAAGTCAGTGCCTTCGCGTCCCACTCGCACATGGTGCATAGCCGAGGTATAGACCACCACAGAGCCCATGCCATAGCTGCCCCACAAAAACATGATGGCGATGGTCAAGAGAAGGGTGGAAGGGTGTTGCATGGACAGAAAAACAAAACTCAATGTCGCAAGAAACATCACGAGGGCAAAGACCGAACGCATGCGCTCATAGCCATAACGGCGCACCCAGACACCAGCGGGGTATGCCATGATGAAGGCTGCACCAGTGCTCACGATGCCACACAAAAAACCGATTTCTTTCATCGAATAATGCAAATCGACCATAAAAGGTTTGAGAATCGACATTATGCCAATGATACCCGTGTAGAAGAGCACTAAGAAAATGATTTGTCGAGAGATGCCCTTTTGAGTGAAAAAGCGGCAGAAGTCTGTCCACGTAGCCCGTTGTTGAACAGAAGATGTGGTTTGGAAAGTCAGTTTTTTGTTGAAAAACAGTGGAATCAATGCGATAATCACAAAAAGACTCAAGCACATGGTCACGGATTTCCAGCCATAGCTATGTAACACCATGAGCAACACGCCACTGCCCAACAAACTTCCACCGAAACTGCCCATGGACTGCATGCTGTTGAGCAATCCCCGCTGTTGAGGTTGAGAAGTGCGAATCGCCAAAGCATCTGTGGCAATGTCTTGCGTGGCAGAAGCACACAAAGCCAAGAAAATGAGCGCAAGGATGATGTGGAAAACAGTGGGTAAGGACTTTTGCAAATCAAATAGACTTGCCATGAAAATGAGTAGCGCATACACCAATTCCGCCCCTATGATCATGCGTTTGTAGTGACGAATGGTTTGGCAATACCGATCGATGGCAGGCGACCAAAAGGCTTTGAATATCCAAGGGAGTTTTAAGATTTGCAATAACCCAATGATGGAAAGCGGAATGGCTTGTTCGCGCATGACGATTTGCAGGGCTGTTGTGAAGAAACTCATTGGCACTGCTTGGGCGATGTATAAACTGAAAAAGGTAGTCAAATAGGCTATCTTCTGTGTGCGATTTTCTGTGATGGACATCATAATAATGTTATGCTACGAGGATGGTGAAATCTGCGTTGAGATTAGAGCGGCTGCAAAGTTACATTTTTCTGTTGGTGTGTGCAATCATCATTTTTAGGGACTTTCACCTCTGTCAGATGAACTCTTGCTTCTTCCTTTTGCCTAGAAACAAAGTCTTCTTCCACGATTTTGAAGACAAACCGCCACAATTACGGAAAAAAGTGCTAACTTTGCTCTATAATCTACGCAGATGAGGGCAGTGAAATGTTGCTGCTCTCGTGCGACAATTCAAAATATGCGCCAATTCTTTGCATTTTTCAGAATAAAACGGCTCGACACCTTCATCCTCGGCAAGTTCCTGCAACTCTTTGTGGGAGCATTTTTCATCTGCCTCTTCGTGTTTGTCATGCAGTTCTTGTGGCGCTACGTTGACGACCTCGTGGGCAAAGGCTTGACCCTCGACGTGCTAGGACAATTCTTCTGGCACGTTTCCGTCTTTCTCATTCCCACCTCACTGCCACTTGCGGTGCTGCTCGCCTCGCTCATCACCTTTGGCAACATGGGAGAGAACCTCGAACTCCTCTCCATGAAAGCAGCCGGTGTGCCACTGGTGAGAGTGATGCGCCCCATTCTCTTCCTCATAATCCCCCTATCGGCGTTCGTCTTCTATTTTCAAAACGAAATCTCCACCAACGCCCAAAAGCAGCTCCGCGCACTCCTTGTTTCCATCAAAATCGCACAACCCGCTGTGGAAATCCCCGAAGGGGTGTTCTACAATATGCGCGATTTCAACCTCTATGTGGTGAAGAAAAACGCGCAAACTGGTATGCTCTACAATACCATCATCTACAAGATGGATCAAGGATTTGACCGCGCACAAATCGTCTTGGCAGATTCGGCTAAGATTGAAATGACTGCCGACAAAATGCACATGAAATTGACCCTTTGGTCGGGCGAACAATTCCAAAATCTCAAGTCGGACGAGGTGAATGTCTTCAAAAGTGAGAGTGTGCCTTACGACCGAGAGACGTTTATGTATAAGCAGTTGCTCATTGACTTCGACTCTAATTTTAATCAACTTGAAGCCAACGAACTAGCCTTTATGCCGCAGGCAAAAAACTGGACTGCGCTTGCCACTTTCATCGACTCGATGAACCTGCAAATCGACTCTGCTGCACTGGCATCTTCGAGCGATTACACCGGTAATGCCTTGCCCTCCACAAAGGCTTTCACACGCAAGGACTCTCTAGCCACGATGCGAGAACTCTCGCGCGTGAAGTTGAAGTTTGACAGCCTGATTGCCAAAATTCCGAAAGAGAAGATGGAGCGCGCGCGCAACCGCACTGCCACCATGCTCCAAAGTTTCTCCACCGAAACGACATGGCGCAACGAGGCTGTGGAAGATCAGGAATACTACGTCCGCAAGCACGAGGTGGAATGGCACCAACGCATCACCCTGTCTTTGGCTTGCCTGCTCTTCTTCTTTGTGGGAGCACCGCTCGGTGCCATCATTCGCAAAGGCGGATTGGGCATGCCCACGATTATCTCGGTCGGTATTTTCATCCTCTACTACATCATCAACACCTCGGGCATGAAGATGGCGCGCGATGGCAGCATCAATATGGTGGTGGGCATGTGGATGTCTACCTTCATCCTCACTCCTGCTGGAGCCTATCTCACCTTTATGGCAAACCGCGACTCGGTGGTGTTCAACCTCGATGCTTATTTTGCCTTCCTCCGCAGACTTTTGGGCTTCCGCACCAAGCGACACCTCTTCCGCAAAGAGGTCATCATCACTCCGCCCGATGAGGAAACCGACTTGCTGCTGGCACAGTCCATTCGACAAGAAGCCGAAGACTACCGCCAAACGAAGCGTCTGTGGCTTGCGCCCAACTACTTCCGCCTCTTCTTCCGCACACGTCCCGATCATCGCATGGAACAACTCAGCGATCGCATCGAAGAGTTGGTGGAGGACTTGGCAAACACCAGAGATATGCACGTGCTCGACACGCTCAACCGTGTGCCCTTCATCTATGCCCATGCACACACCACGCCTTTCTCGCGCAAATGGCTCAACTTTGTCGTGGGCATTCTCTTCCCCTTCGGACTCATCATTTGGGTGAGAGCATGGCGGTTTCGCCTGCGTTTGGCACGAGATTTGCGGCAGACCATTCAGTGCATGACTAAGCTCGAAGAATTATTAGAAAATAGAGATTAGACGTTATATATTAGACGTTAGAGGGTCGCAGACCCTTTTTCGCTCGGCTTCGGCTTCGCTCGCCTCGGGGAGCAAATAGACGTTAGCGATTAGGCGTTAGTCCCTTACAGCTCGGCTATGATGCCTTGGTTATAGGCACACCACTTAGCATACCACACAACAACATAAAGACACCATCTCATGGCAGACATCCAACTTTCCACCATAGAAGAAGCTTTGGAAGATTTCAAAGCTGGTAAATTTCTCATCGTTGTCGACGACGAAGACCGCGAAAATGAAGGTGACCTCATCACCGCTGCAGAGCTCATCACGCCCGAAAAAATTAACTATATGCTCCAAAAGGGACGTGGCGTGCTGTGTACACCCGTCACTAAGGAGCGTTGCCGACAACTTCACCTCGACCACCAAGTGCAAAGCAACACTTCGGTGCTAGGCACTCCCTTCACGGTGACCGTAGACCTCCTCGAAGGTTGCACCACTGGCGTTTCCACACACGACCGCGCAGCTACTGTCCGCGCTTTGGCTGATTCCGAAGCTCGCCCCGAATGGTTCGGACGTCCTGGACACATCAATCCCCTCTATGCGCAAGATCGTGGTGTACTCGCACGCGCTGGACACACCGAAGCCGCTGTTGACTTGGCGCGCTTGGCAGGACTTCAGCCCGTGGCTTGCCTGATTGAAATCCTCAACGAAGACGGCACTATGGCGCGTATGCCACAACTCAAAGAGTTTGCCGTGCAAGAAGGACTCAAAATCATCACCATCAAAGACCTCATCGCCTATCGTTTGAAGGAAGAATCGCTCATCGAACGCGGAGAAGAAGTGAATATGCCCACAGAATATGGTGATTTCCGCCTCATTCCTTATCGTCAAAAAAGCAATGGTTTGGAGCACGTAGCCCTTTTCAAAGGCGATTGGAAACCCGGTGAACCCCTCCTTGTGCGCGTGCATTCTAGTTGCGTCACGGGCGACATCTTCGGCAGTTGCCGTTGCGACTGCGGAGCGCAGCTCCACAAGTCGATGGAACTCATCGAAAAAGAAGGCAAAGGTCTTGTGCTCTATCTCAACCAAGAGGGCCGTGGCATCGGACTAATGGCAAAAATCGCAGCCTATAAGTTGCAAGAAGAAGGTCTCGACACGGTAGACGCCAATGTGCATTTGGGCTATGATCCCGACGAACGCGACTATGGGGTGGGAGCTCAGATACTCCGCGACCTCGGTGTGACCAAGATGCGTCTCATCACCAACAACCCCGTGAAGCGTGTGGGCTTGGAAGCCTATGGTCTTGAGATCGTGGAAAATGTGCCTATGGAAATCGCTTCCAACGAGCACAATCATCGCTACCTCCTCACCAAACAAGAGCGCATGCACCACGCGCTCCACGTGAAGAAATAAGTTGCTGGACGTTGAAAAAATCCGCTAGACATTGTGAAATAAGCTGCTGGACATTGTGAAATAAGTCGTTGACGTGGTTGCTCGCAGTTGGAACGGCAAAGAGAGTGGGGCACTCAAACTGAAAAACTCCGACCTGTCCCAAAAAACGTTGGAGATTTTCCAAAAAACGTTGGAGATTTTCCGAAAAACGTAGGAGATTTTCTGAAAAACGTAGGAGATTTTTCAGCACCTCGAAATCGTCTCTCGATTTCTGCTTGAAAATATGGCAGCTCTCCTCGAGATTCTTACCACATGCCCTAGAACTTCTCGGGGCTCTCTCCTTGCAAGTCTTGCACTCTTGGAAATCGCTTCTGCGCGTTTAGCAATGTCCTGGTCCATGCAGGAGCGTGGATTTCTCGACACTCAGTGAACATTTACGTCTAAAATAATAAATTCTCTCATGTATCAACCTCAAAACAACTACAACCGCTCCTATGCTTCGCAAGGTAGCGCATTGTCCTTCCCTGCTGTGATGCAGAAGGTCTATCTCTGGATGGCTTTGGCACTCGCCATGACCGGACTTACCAGTCTGGCTGTGGTGACTCAGCCTGCTCTGATGAACGCGATATTCAGTGCTCCCTTCCTATTCTACGGACTACTCATCGCTGAAGTCGGTTTGGTGTGGTTTCTCTCTGCACGCATCCATAAACTCTCGTTTATGACTGCCGGAGTGCTGTTTGCCCTCTATGCCATTCTCAATGGGGTGACCCTTTCGAGCATCTTCTTAGTCTACGCTCAAGCCACTATAGTCAACGCTTTTCTCATCACGGCAGGCACATTTGGCGCAATGTCATTCGTGGGACTTTTCATCAAGAAAGATCTCTCCATGATGGGGCGCATCCTCACGATGGCAGTCATCGGACTCATCATTGCTCTCGTGGTGAATATGTTCTGGGGAAATTCCATGTTCGATCTCCTCATCAGTCTTGCTGGTGTGGTCATCTTCACTGGACTCACCGCCTATGACACGCAGAAGATAAAACGTCTGGTTACACAATACAGCCAGATGGACGAAGAGTCTACCATGAAGGTGGCACTGATGGGCAGTCTTACGCTCTATCTCGACTTTGTCAATCTTTTCCTCTACATCCTCCGCTTGTTGGGCCGTCGCAGATAATAGCACGGTCTTGCAGTGACTCAATTACGGCTCGGAGGTCTCCGCCCACCTCTGGAGACTTTCGAGCCGACACTATTTTTTGCTGTTTTTGCTGTGGAAGCGCAACTGTTGCTTTAGCCTTTCACCTTTTCCATTTCACTTTCTCAATTTTTCCCTCACCTTATGCAACTTTCCGATCGTCTCAATCGTCTTGCTCCCTCTGCCACATTGGCAATGTCGCAAAAGAGTGCCGAACTCAAAGCTCAGGGCATCGACATCATCAACCTCTCTGTGGGTGAACCCGATTTCAACACGCCCGACCACATCAAGGCTGCTGGGCAACAAGCCATTGCCGACAACTGGTCGCGCTATAGTCCTGTGCCGGGTTATCTTGATCTTCGTCAAGCCATTTGCGCTAAATTGGAACGTGAAAATGGACTGCACTACGAACCCACGCAGATTGTGGTGGGCAATGGTGCCAAACAAGCCGTGTGCAACGTGCTGCTCTCTGTGGTGAATCCTGGCGATGAAGTCATCATCCCTGCGCCTTATTGGGTGAGCTATCCCGACATGGTGCGTTTGGCAGACGGTGAACCTGTGTTTGTGGAAGCCACCATCGAGCAGAATTTCAAGATTACTCCCCAACAGTTGGCAGCTGCCATCACGCCTCGCACGAAGGCAATCATTCTTTGCAGTCCTTCCAACCCCACTGGTTCGGTGTACAGTCTTGAAGAATTGGAAGGTCTTGCCGAAGTGCTTCGCCAACATCCTGAGGTGCTTGTCATTGCCGATGAGATTTACGAGCATATTAACTATGTGGGCAAGCATGCTTCTATCGCCACGCTGCCCGATATGCAAGAGCGCACCGCCATCATCAATGGGGTGTCTAAGGCTTATGCCATGACGGGCTGGCGCATCGGTTTTGTGGCTGCTCCTCTCGCCCTCGCAAAGGCGGTGAACAAGCTCCAAGGTCAATACACTTCTGGTGCGGGTTCTATCTCTCAAAAGGCTTCTGTTGCTGCTTTCAATGGTGATCAAGCTCCTGTTGAGGAAATGCGTCAAGCCTTCCTTCGCCGCAAGAATCTCATTGTACGTTTGGCAAAAGAAATTCCTGGATTTGAGGTGAACGATCCCGAAGGTGCGTTCTATCTCTTCCCCAAGTGCTCTTCCTATTTCGGTAAGACAGATGGCACGACCACCATTCGCACATCCGACGACTTCGCTCTCTATCTTTTGCAAGAAGCCCACGTGGCTTGCGTGGGTGGCGACAGTTTTGGTAGTCCTCAGTGCTTCCGCATGAGCTATGCCACCAGCGATGAAAACATCGTTGAGGCGATGCGCCGCATCAAAGAGGCTTGCGCCAAATTGAAGTGATTTAGAGGTTAGAAATTAGACATTAGAAGTTAGACGTTAGACGATTCTAGAGTTTCTAGTTCTTCTAGGATTTCTAGAGCTTCTAGCCTCTAACGTCTAATTTCTAACGTCTAACGTCTAATCGAGCCACGCTTGTCGTGGCGAGCAGAAAGGGTCTGTGACCCTCTAATCTCTAATTTCTAGTTTGCCCGAGCCACGCTTGTCGTAGCGAGCAGAAAGGGTCTGTGACCCTCTAACGTCTATTATCTTTGAAACCACGTATTCTCATTGATCTCAAAAACTATAGCAAATCCCATTTCACCGCCGACCTCATGGCAGGACTTGTGGTGGGTATCGTAGCCCTTCCGCTCGCTATAGCTTTTGCCATTGCCGCCTCACCGGGCGGAGATGCCGAACACACCATTGGTCCCGGCATCGGCATCATCACCGCCATTGTAGCCGGTTTGATAATCTCCCTCTTAGGCGGTAGTCGCATCCAAATCGGTGGACCCACAGGAGCGTTCATCGTCATCATCTATGGCATTGTAGCCAAATTTGGATTGTCCGGCTTGTTGGTTGCCACCATCTTGGCAGGCATCATGCTCGTCTTGATGGGAGTTTTTCGACTGGGAAGTGTCATCAAATTCATTCCCTATCCCATTGTCGTAGGCTTCACCTCCGGTATCGCCCTCACCATCTTCACCACACAGGTCAAAGACCTTCTAGGACTCACCCTCGAAGGAGGAGCACCAGCAGCGTTTATCGACAAATGGATGTGCTATTTTCGCAATATCACCACCTTGCAGTGGGATGCCATTGCGGTGAGTGCGGTGAGCATCGCCATCATCGTGGCTTGTACGCGATGGATGAAACGACTCCCTGGTTCGCTCATTGCCATCATTGTCACCACAGCAACGGTGTATTTCACCAATCAAAGCGGACTCACCCATATTGCCACCATTGGCGACCGATTTGGCAGCATCACAGCTTCCTTGCCTCACATCAATGCCTTTCACCTGGATTGGAAATCGCTCTTCACTGACGCACAAGGACACTTCACTTTCAACACACTGAGTGCTTTGTTCCCCTCGGCTTTCGTTATAGCCATCCTAGGCGCCATCGAGAGCCTACTCTCTGCCACGGTGGCAGACGGTGTGACGGGCGATCACCACGATTCCAACCAAGAACTCATTGGACAAGGCATTGCCAACATCGTGGCGCCTTTCTTTGGCGGCATCCCTGCCACGGGAGCTATTGCGCGCACCATGACCAACATCAACAACGGTGCTCGCACGTGTATTGCTGGGGTGGTGCACGCACTGGTCTTGCTCATCATCTTCATTGTGGCTATGCCGCTGGCAGCCTACATCCCCATGCCCACACTTGCCGGTGTGTTGGTGGTGGTGAGTTACAACATGAGCCAGTGGCGCACCTTTGCCCAACTCACCCACCGCCCCAAGAGTGATGTGGTGGTGCTCCTCGTCACCTTCGTGCTCACTGTGGTGTTCGATCTCACCATTGCCATCGAACTCGGTCTGGTGCTTGCCTGCTTGCTCTTCATGCGCCGCATGGCAGAGGTGACGCAGTTGTCGATTTTCACCAAAGAGATTGACCCTAATGCCGATCCTGTGGCAGACATACCCCTCCACGAAGAGGCACTCGTTATCCCCGATGGGGTGGAGGTGTATGAAATCAATGGACCCTTCTTTTTTGGGGTGGCGAATCGCTTTGAGGAAATGACGGCAGAGATGCAAGACCATCCTGCCATTCGCATCATTCGCATGCGTCGTGTACCGTTCATCGACTCCACAGGGGTGCACAATCTCGAAAATCTCTGCTTGATGTCGCAACGCGATGGCACGCAAATCATCCTTTCGGGGGTTCAACCTAAGGTGCGTGCGGTGCTGGAACGTGCCGGATTCCCTGCCCTCATCGGAGAGGGCAACATCTGTTCGCACATCACCCTTGCGCTCGAGCGTGCGGCTGTGTTGCGACACAAAAGCTAATACATTTGCAGATAAAACGATGTGCTGCGCCAAGGCGCTCTTCAGTCTTGGCAGGCATGGCTCATCTCCTCGTTTTTCTTCTAGGTAAAAATAGAGTGGTTTGTCGGAATCTCCGATGAACCACTCTTTGTTTGTGTGCTGTTGTTGGACTTTGTTGCGATGGGTCTCTCTGCAGTTCCCTTGTCCAGATGGCGGTTCAGAGGCTTTTGAGAGAGTCGGAGTCGAGGTGAACTTTGATTTACTAAATGTAAAACAATGAAACAATGTTCAAAATTTGGTGGTCGATAAAGAAGCTCGTAATTTTGTAACAGAGAAGAAGTGCAGATGTGCTGTTTCTCTTCTAATGCTCCACACACCATCATAGACAGTCAAGATTTTTCACCCCTATGAACTCTCATACCGCCTATAATCTTTGGGAATCACTTGAAAATGCTGCAGATTTTTGGCAAATCCTGAGCAATGAACAGCGTGCTATCCTCGATAGTGCGAAGGAAGTGTTGCGTCTGGAGAAAGGGGAAATTGTCTTCCGACAAGGCGAAATGCCGCAGCAACTCTTTTATGTGCAGTCGGGCACGGTGAAGGTGTCGCGTACGGGTGGAGCAGGGAAGTATCAAATCCTTCGTTTCATCTCGCAAGGGGAAATCTTCGGTTATGGCGCTGCAATGGCAGACGAACCGTATGTAGTGTCGGCAGAGGCATTTGAAGATTGTGAAATCTGGGCGATTTCTTTGAGTTGTGTGCGCCACACACTGTTGCACTCTCCAGAAGTGGCACACTATGTATTACGGCGTTTGGCTCAGGAATTGGCAACTGCCGATTGCCGACTAGTGAGTTTGACGCATGGACATTTGCGTGGGCGCATGGCGGAAACCTTGCTATTCTTGAGCCGCATCAACAGTAGAGAAGAGGGGCACCTAGATGTGCTGGCGCATCTCACACGTCGCGAATTGGCTGCACTCAGCAACATGAGCACTGCCAATGCCATTCGCACCCTCACCCAGTTTGTCGAAGAAGGGCTCATTGTCGTTGAAGGGCGTCACATCCGTCTGCTCGATGTTCACCGCCTGCAGTTTGTTGCCCTGCAAGGCTAGCTCCCTGCGCAGCCTACTGCCGAGATACTGCACCATCTCTGCTTTTAGTGTAGTCCCCCCTGCGCAGCCTACTGCCGAGATTCTGCACTTTCTCTGCTTTTCGTGTAGCACCATTGGGTAGCCTGCTGCCGAGCTACTGCACTTTCTCTGCTTTTAGTGTAGCGCAATCACAGCTTTTAGTGTAGCACAAAATCTTCCACCAGTGTAGCACCATTGGGCAGTTTCCTCCTGAAACAGCCAGTAAAACACCAGAAAACCGAAAATTTAGAGGGAAAAGCCGAAAAAGTTGCCTAGAAATTTGGAAGTAAAGAAATAAAGTAGTACTTTTGCATCACATTTGAGCCACGCACTTCGGTGCAGGATTCAAATCCTTGCAAATTCAGTGCAAAATGTTTGATCTCAATGGTCATTATTTCGTACCTTGCAACAGGAGAGATGGTAGAGTGGTCGATTACAGCAGTCTTGAAAACTGCCGTACCGAGAGGTACCGGGGGTTCGAATCCCTCTCTCTCCGCAA
>QWCZ01000019.1_pt1 | contig 100778 bp, 143 predicted proteins | sample 1972651 | NCBI WGS metagenome assembly QWCZ01 (sample SAMN09866695, study PRJNA288562) | Human oral metagenome isolate pre1_saliva, whole genome shotgun sequencing... | isolation source: mouth | host: Homo sapiens | place: USA: California
TAGGATGCTGGCGAGCTAATTGTGTAGTTGGAAAGGTTAATAGAACTTACATGAATACGTAGAATCAACAGGCTATTGATTCGATTAAATCGAACAGCAATGACGTGTAATAAGGTTATTCCTACGTTAAGTATAATTTTTGCTCTGATACGGAGAGGGAGAGTTCGATTTAAGGCCATTTAGGAGCGATTTAAGACGTTTAAGCATAGACTTTGTGTAGTTGTTAAGAGAAATGGTTTGAGACGCTTAGAACGCAAATAAATGGCCTATTACGAGATGTGTTAACTGGAAGTTGATATCGCTTAATTGAGTTAGCTAAATGCTGAGGTGGTTCGAATCCACCCATCTCGACTAAAATTATTACTATGGAACGTAAATATTTTGAAGAAGAGGTTTTAGATTACGCAAATAATCGTAAACCTAAAAGCTGGAGAGTCGGACAAGCCGTATTTAATTATATAGATAATCAGTACGGAGTTGCTCGAGATGTACAGTTTAAAGACAATGTAGATTGTTTTTATGATGATAAACTGATTAAAGACTTTCTAAGACTATCCTATAATAGGATTCGTAAAAAGAAAGGGTGGTAGCACCTTGGGGGTATTTTGGAACAAGCATAAGTTCGATTCTTATGATACCTACACTAACAAGAACTTATAAGTCAAATGTATAGTACAAAAACAGCAATTACAATGAGTCTTAAAGACTTGTTGTCTATGTTGGATGATGAAAGTATCTATACATACTACTTAGGTAGTATAAAAATAGGGAAACTTATCAACAGTCCATTAAGGAATGATGACAAGAATCCCTCTTTTGCTATATTTCGTGGTAAACAAGGCGGATTATTCTTCAAGGACCACGGTACTGGAGATGGAGGTAACGCTCTAAAGTTCGTTAAGTTAATCAAAGGAATAGAAACAAGAGAAGAGTTTGAAAGGGAATTACTGAGAATAGTTCGTAAAATGAATCCTAATATGTCTATACGTCAACAGACTTACACCCAAAACGTAAGTAATGTTATGGATATAGGAATCGTTAGACAACCATTCACAGATATAGATAAAAGATATTGGAAGCAATTTCATATCTCACTTGATACGCTAAAGAAATATCAGGTGTTTAGCATTAAATACTTTCTTTGTAATAGAGTCGTCAGAGGAACCTACAAAGAAACTAATCCTATGTATGCATATAAGGTATATGATAGATTTAAGATTTATCGACCTTTAGCATCCAAGTATACTAAATGGCGTACGAATTTGACGAATGAGTACGTTCAGGGATTAGCCGAGTTGCCTAAGGATGGAGGTAATCTCTTGATAATCACAAAGTCTTTAAAAGACGTTATGTGTTTATATGAGATGGGTTATAATGCAATCGCAGCTTCAAGCGAAACAACATTTATTCCAGACAATGTTATTAAATCATTGAGGAGTAAATGGAAACATATTCTTATACTATATGATAGAGATCAAACAGGAATGTTAAGAGCTCGTAAGTATAGTAAAGAGTATAAATTTGATGCTTTCTTCGTTCATAAGAAGTTTAAATCGAAAGACATATCAGATGCAGTAAAAGCTAATAGTTTTAATACTGTAAAAGATTGGCTTTCACAAACATTAAAGAAGTATGATTGAAACATTGATTCTGGCTATTTCGTTCGGAATAATTGGAGGTATGTTAGGGTTTACTCTAATGTACAAAACATCTCCAACTATAAAGATGAAGAATGGTCGCATACGATATATAGAAGGTAACGATATAGAGTATGTAACGGTATCTGATAAGAGTGGAGTAGAATTACTTAATGCAGGATTTGCCAAGAATAAAAATGGTGTAAACTTTGTTGAGTATGCCACAAAAATCTAAAGGGAGAGTTAGGAATGCGACTAAGGTCGATAAGTATGGTTTACATTTTCGTAGTAAGCTCGAATGCTATACTTATGAAGCTTTTATGAATGCTGGAATACCAGTAGAATATGAGCCAAAGCATTTCACTCTCTTACCAAAATTCGAGTACAATCAGGAGAAAATACGAGCTATGACATATCTTCCAGACTTTATAGGAAAGGGGTTTGTAGTAGAATGTAAAGGCCTGATGGGTGATAGTTTCCCATTACGATGGAAACTATTCAAATACTACTTGAAACAGCACAGAAGTAAAATGAAGTGTTATCTTGTGAGAAATCATAAGCAAGTAGATGAAATGATTCAAGAACTTTTAAGTCAAAAGAATTATGGAAAAGAAAAACAATAAAGGTAAGTTTATAAAGGTAGGTAATAGTATTTCATTTAAGTTTAGTACTGATGGATTAGACTATGACTTACAGCCTGGATCAGTTTACACAGTAAGCTATGACAGGTATGAGGAAAAGCTTACTTTATCTGAAGCACCAAGTCTGAAATTACCAGAGAAGGTGTATTCAAGTGAAAGTGATGATAAGTTTATGAAAAAGATTCTTAATCGCTTTCAGAAGTCTAAAGATGAAGTTACTGGTGTCATGCTATCTGGACTTAAGGGTTCTGGTAAGACAGTAATGTGTAAGAAAATCGCTTTGGACTCAAATCTCCCTATCATCTTGATAGATAAGTCACTTTACCCAAGTGTTCTATGTAAGTTATTTAATTTGCTTGAAGATGTAGATGTCTGTGCAATTATTGACGAGATAGACAAGCTTGGTGAAGACTATGACGATAGTTATCTTTTGAAGATTCTCGATGGCATTAACTCTTCTGGTAGAAAGTTAATGCTATTCACATGTAACAATGATGATATGATTAGCGAATTCCTTATAGACAGGTGTTCACGAATCCGTTATTGGAGAGAGTTTGATGAGATGAACAAAGAGTTGATTAAATCTATACTCGAAGATCGTCTTAATGACAAAGATGAGGTTAAGTCTGTACTTGATTTCATTGTTAGTCGTTTTGGTTGTGTTAGTTTTGATAATGTAAGTTCGTTTGCTCAAGAGATAAACGAAAATCCTAAGGATACATTTGAAGAACTATTTAATGACATGAACTTATCTGTAAAGTAATATGGAGATAACGATACCTTATTACGAGGACATGACTCGTATAAGTAACTCTAACATAGGCTGGTTTTTGAAGAAAGGGCCAGCCTATTTACATTCTATGCTAACAGGTAAAGCTGAAGGCGAAACAGGTCGTCAGTTAGCTCGTGGAACTATGATTCACGAATATCTGTTACAGCCTGAAGAATTCCATAAAGACTATGTTGTATGGGATAAAAGTAGACCTTCTTCAGCACAGCAGGAGAAGTTCTGTCAGGAGCTTGCACAGAGTGTTGAAATAGAGCCAAATAAAGCCGTTATAAGCGCATACCGTGCGTCGTACAAGGGTTTACCCAAGTCAGATGATTTGGTGCTCCCTAAGGCTCTTAAAATGGCTGAGGAGTACTCTGATTATATAGAGTACCTTAAGATAAATGATAATCGAGAGATTATATCTCCATATGACGCTAAGATGCTAATGGAGGTGGCTGAGAATATTCAGAAACATAAACTTGCGTCTAAACTACTTAAGAATGAGTATATTGGACAAGAGGATGAGCTTCACCATGAATTCCATATAAATTGGAGTATGTGTGGAGTTAAATGTAAATCATTACTTGATAGTGTACATTTTGATTTTAAGAATAAAGTATGCACTTTGATGGACTTGAAGACAACTGTAAATATAGGTTGTTTTGAAGAGTCTATGAATCATTATGACTATTTAAGACAATTGTGTTTTTATAAACACGCCTTAATGTGGTATATCGTAAATGTATTGAAAGAAGAACCAACTGTTGATTGGGAATTCAAGTTTTATATCATTGGTATAGACACAACTGGAAGTAATGAAATACGTGTTTTTGAATTTACTGAAACACAGGCTAATAGTAGACTAAGCACTATTATTAATGTGTTAGAACAAATACGCTGGCATCAGGCTAATGATAAGTGGGAGCATACACTTGAATATTATACTGGTGACGGAAGTGAAAAGTTGAACCTATGAGTCATTTTGAAAAGATTTTGATACCATTTCTTGACAAGAATATGTATAAGATAGACTTCACAAGTTCTGCAGGATTTGTAGATGCTTATGAAGACGATGAAGATAGTCCGAATGATAATAGAAATATATATCTTATGTACGATATGAAGAAACATAACTTGTATACTCAAAGTAGAGCTACAAGATTTGAACTATCTTCAAACTTATTAAAGTCTTATACGAAGATAATAGATAATAAACCATATTTAATATATTGTTTTCACGTCAAGCAAAAGTATAAGAAATTCTTCGACGGTATAATAAACTTGACGCATGATGAAAAGATCTCAATTTTGCAATTTTGGGGGTCTTATGATGATAGTGTTAAGTTTGCTCTTGCTAACCCAGCTATTCAGTTCACTGGAGGCAAGAGCATACCTGCCGAAGATTATATAGAACAAACAAAGGGGATTACCATACAGAAAGCTGTATAGTAGTCCCCTTTTATTTTTTTTATTAATTTATCTATTATCCTGTTTGTTGCAGCATTATAAACCGCCAAAATCATCAAATCCACCCATGTCGTCAAGATTTCCAAGATTACTAAAATCGTCAAGATCCTAATCACTTCGTGGGTTTGTACCTTTCTTTTTATTCTGCTTCAAATCTATTCCGTATAAGTCCATATACCAATCTATCATCTTACCATAGAAATGTCTATTAGATTCTATACCGTTCTCAGTGAAACTTGTAACAAGATTATCTGGCACACCAAATAATTTTGACCACAACTTTTCTCTTTTTGTAAAGCCTTTATATTTTCCTTTCTTTTTGATAACCTAATCCATTTCTGGATCTCCAGTAAGCTAACCAACAGTTAATCCGTACATAGAATTACTAATATCGTTAAAGCCGCTATTCAATACAGACATCTCATGTACAACGTCTACAGCTTCAGTAGGACTTTGACTTGATATCTTAGATTGTATGGTTCTAACTTGCATAGCATCAAGTGTACCTAAATACAATTTTCTACCGATATAATCTTCTTGAAACCATCTTGGAATATCTTGAAGATCGTCTGGTCTCTAATGATGTTTATCACTACTCAATATCATATTAGCTTCTGAATAATCATGATACTTCTTATAAGCTAAAGTAATACCAGTTAGAACAATTAAGAACGCAGACATTGCTAACCATGAATTCTTGTCAACAACTGATAACTTCTCATTACCAAACTTATTGAAGTCTAAGGTAAATGCATATTTTAGTTTATTGAACAATGTTTTTATAGTTCTAAACATTCCCATAAACTGCTAATCCTAAGACATTCCAGTTTCATAGTTATATGAGAAAGCTCTACGTCTTTGCTCCTATGTCTTCTTATCAAGAACACTCTTACCACTAACATGTTCTTTATCTCCACGAATAGATACATCGTCTTGACTTGTAAATGTTCTTATTGACACATCATCTGAACCAGCTAACAAGTTCTAAGCTATCTGTAAAAGCCAACCACGCATAGCTCCCATGTATTTACCATATTTATCATCCTTATACATAGGTCTATCATTTTCTGGGTTTACACCATTTATAAGACCTTGTCTTATCTATGCTTTTGTGTAGACGTTTCTTGCTTCAAGCTCATCAGTAACATACTATTGATATTGAGGTTTAACAGTTAATTGATGTGTAAATACATCAAACTTATAAGCATTTCTTAATGTAGTTAAACATTTCATATGAGCTACAGCTCCTTGAGATTTTGTTCTACCAGCATTCTTAAATGCATACATTAACTAATATCTTGTATAGAAACCAGCTGGTACTTTATCATCACCTTTATAGAATCTACAGTTTGACAAATATTGTGATAATAGTATACTGTTGTTAAAGTAGTCTAAAGCCTAAAAACCTAACATTAAAGCAGATCTGAAAGTCCTAATAGTTCTACCTGTATTTATATCCTTAAAATACTCTCTAACTCCACCTTGCGTTCCAAATCTCTACATTAAAGCAGATTGTTTGTTGTTTGGTAAAGCCATACCGTAGTTAAGTATTTGAGGTATTTGATACATAAGACATCTTACAGCAGCGTCAACCATATCTCTTGGTGTTGAATACTTCCAATTAAAAATATCCTGTATCTGTCGTGTTATAGAGTCATACCATCCAGTACCGATAGACATAAAGTTAAAGCCCAATATGTTTAATGTAAACAGATTTGTTAAAGAGTTTCCTATCTTCTTTAATATAGTCTTTCTTTTGTTCTGAAGTGTATTCTAATCGAAATCAGATCTGTTATCATAAACATGAGCATCCATCATATGTTTGAACATCTTAGATGAGTTCTTAGACGATGTATATTTGTATGTATTACCATACTAATCAACACCTCTGTTCTCATCATCCATAGCCTACTGATATGTTTCTATTATAGGTAATATCTCTGACTTGTGCTTATAGTTAGCAGCTTGTATCATGTAAGCTATTGTTGCCTAAACTATATCCTCTGATATGTTCTACTGGTTTTCAATATTCTCAAAACGTATATTCAAATCATTTGCAGATGTTGTACCGTCAAGCTATAATCTATATTCATCTCTTGATCTAATGTAATCATCATTATTGTTTATATCAGTCCAAGCATTCCACATATTTTCCCAAGTAGTCTTTAAACCTATGTTAAATATGTTTGAGAATATCTAAGATGCTGTTTTACTCTATAATGCAAACTTGTAAGACTTATACTATTTACCATATATTTCAGCTCTTGCATCATTTGTAGCCTATAGCAATAAGTCGTACAACTACTTCATCTGAGTATCTTTCTCTAACTTTTGATAATCTTTGTTTTCATAAGTCTCAAGTTTAGGCTACTCAGCTTCGTGTAAGTCATTATCATAGTTCTTGTTTATAAGATTTATAGTATCATCAGCATCTGATTTTTTACTAAATCTTCCATTAGGAATAACCTTAAATCCATCATGTGGTAAGAATACACTGAATATACTTAATGGTTCATCAACTATCTATTTAACACCTTTTCTTGTTCTTTCACGTTTAACAGTAAACATGTTTGTAATTATATCTCTTATCTACTGTTCTGAAGTAGCAGATATTCTTACAGGATCTCCATTTTCATCTGTATAGTTTAATATTTCACCATCGTTGTTCAAAGCATAGTCTACATACTGATCTACAACAACGTCAAACCAAGTCTTAAAATATACAATCTACTAACCCTCATCTCTTCTATCGTTTAGTTTTTGTATAGCTAAATATTGCTCTTTTGTATACCATTGGCCATTAGTTCCATAATACATACCATTCTTCTGGTATGGTATTAAAACAGACTATCCTTCTTGACCAAGTATTTCAGCAACACGCTTAGCATCGTCTTTATCTAATCCAACTTCTGAGTCATAGTAATCCTACTCTGCTTGTTTATATCTCAACCAGAAATCTGTATTTGTTGAGATCTTCTTAATATTAGCACCAAGAGGATCATTTTCAGTTCTAACAACTCTCAATAAAGAATTTCTTATAAGCTGAGCTCTTAAGTCATGCTCAGAGAATGGCAAACCTTTGAATATCCTTGGATCTGCTTTATATGTAGAGTTAAAGTATAAGAACGAATTTCTCTTAGCTGAATCTTCTATCTTATTAGCTTCTGTATAGAACGCTTCTTCGTCATAATCAGACTCCATATGCTTCTACAACCAGTTATTCCAAGCCTATATCTCAAACGCAGTACGAATTTCATCTTCTGACTTAGGATCACCTATTTCGTCATAAGGCTGAGATAAATCATCTAACTTATCCTACCATTGTTTTAAAGACCTCTGTTCGTTAATTGATAACTACTCTGGATGAGAATAACCAGTTTCTGGATCAACAGTCTTCTTTAAGTAAAAGTTTATATTTGACTAAATATAATCCATCTTCTATATAGTTGAAGGTCTTAATCCATGATTAAACTATGTATCTGGATCTTGATAATTATAAGGAGCACTTAATCTTTCTAAGTAATACTTTAATGTATATTGTCTTTCATAAATATCATCCTTTATAGACTCTACTTCTTTTAGATACTTTATAAATATAGACGTTTCGTAATCATCTTCATCATAAGCGTTTCCTCTATCAGAACTTCTTACATATGTATTAAGATCGTCGTCCCATATATAATGAAAACCGTATGTCTTATCGAAATACTCATGTAGTTTCTAAATCTAACTCTAAAAGTCGTGAAGAGCCTATCCATAGTTTCGCTCACGTATGAAGTTACCACTTGGGTATTTACTTCCGTTCTCATCAACTATATACTCTATCATCTTCTTCTACCAATTTGGACTAAGAGAATTAACAGGATGTCTAAATATTGAATTCAGTTTGTAATACTGTGATAATATCTCATTAATCTTTGGTAGAACCTCTACACGTGTTTTATGCTCAGATATTTGTATCATATGAAATACCTACTTAATAATAGGATTATCAACCTACGAATTGTTCATTACAAAAGCCTTAAACAAAGATATATCTTCGTGCATCATATTTCTATGAAGCCAGTCTTTAAGAACTTCTTTCATAGTTTCTTTATCCTAATTCTCAGCAGTAACATATTCATCAACATACTTATCAACAAGCTTGTCAGATACAGTATATAATGCACTCTTATACAACTTATTAACATTATCCAAAGTCTATCTAAGCTCTTTAAGATTTATTGCATCTTCTGGAGATAAATCCCAAGAGTTGATTTGACTGAATATCTTATCCATTAAAGCATTATAGAAGCGAATATTATCTTTGTACAATCTATAAAGAGACTCTGTAGATACATTAGAGAACGGCTCTTCTGTCTAAGAATGCTTATAAAGATAACCTAAAACGGTATTATAGTTCTATGGTTCAAGTGTCTAAGCATCAAATACTCCCATAGTTTGTAGCGCAAACTTTATAGAGTTTGATAATGCTGTAGCATCATCTTCTTTATTCAGAGCAGTTAGTCTCTCATGAATTTTATTCCACTGAATAGTCTACTTTTCATTTTTATTACGCATCTTTGCATATGTTTTGTCCAACGCTTTGAACATATTGAAAAGTAGCTTTCTTCTACGAACGGACTCAGACTCTTGATTGTTTGATACATTCTTTCTCTTCTCGCCATCATTCATTCTACTTATATTGAAAATAACATTTTTCTACATAAGTATATCTGTTAAGTCTTTAAATGTAGTAAAGTCTTGTATATCTCCAACTTCTGCTACAAACTTATCTATATCACTTCTGAATGGAAGTGCGTTTTTAAAATATTTTGTTATAGATATAAATACCTTCTTAACAAGAGACTTCAAAGTTTTGTTCCTATCTAACGCAGCAGTAGAGTAATATCTTGCCAATACTTTAGTAATCAATTCTTCTTCTTGATTTAAAGCTTTTCCAGCATCATCAACATATATCTACTAAACTTCCTTAGAAAGCGATTTAAAGGCATTTCTAGCCTCTCTAAGGAGCTAATTATACAGAGATGGGTTATCATGCTTGATGTTATAAATAAACGTGTGTAAGAGCTCTTCTGCGACTATTTCAGTGGTAACTCTACCACTTCTTAGATATACAGTATTACCAGTAACCATAGCATTGTCAAGTACAGACATACCGTATGGTGATGGCTAAGACTCTTCTACCCATTGTACATTAAACTTAATACTAAATACTTCGTTTAAGTTGTTTATAATATCTTCTATCTTCTACCTATCTTTTATCTACGTTTGTTTTAGATAGTCAAAGTTATCAGAACTTTCTTTACTGCTAAACCTTTCACGACCAGTTTTCTCATCAGTCCAATGACCAAGTTTTAAGCCAAACTTATCATCAAGTATTCTCTTAATTCTACTCGCAGCTTCTTTTCTTACAGACTTTGGGTATTGATTAGAGTAATCTTCTGCAAACCTAATAACAGATCTAATGTCTCTATTATTACGACTCTTTGGTTTTAAGTTATCACTTATGAACTTTTCATCTATAATCTTATCACCGTTTTTATCTTCTTTTAAAGACTTATCTATAATAGCATAAGCCTTAAGTCGTATAGCATCTTTTCTATTACCACCAGTAGCAACAAGTAATTTATCAAATAAGACAGAATGAGCCCCATTTGGAGCTCTATCTATCCCATTTCCATTATTAGCTGACCAAATATGATAGGCAGCCTTTTCGCTTGTAGCTTGTACTATTTCATTAAACTCCCTCGCTACATCGGGATGTTTTAAATTAGGACATATTATCATAATTAATCAGTTTTATTATTTTTACCTTTTTTACAATGATCCATATTAGACTAATCAAACTTAGAGTCATCAAACATCTATTCATCATTAAATGTATTTTCATACACTTGTTTAATAGCATCTTTACCATCATTGTTTAATTCACGAGTACCAATACCTGCGAAGTTTTTAGTAAGTTTAGGAATACCGCTGAATACTTGCCATTGACCATTAATATTAGAGAACCATTGTTTTCTTGTCTAATCATACACATATACAGGCTTGTTGTCGTCTATAGCCATCTATACAGCCCATCCAGTACCACCATCTACTATACCATTCTTAAGATGTCCTACAGCAAATATAGCGTCAGCATTCTTAACTTGAGCGTAGTTTCTTGATAGTAAGTTCATGTAAGCATCTGGTCTACGATGTAGAGTTTCATTAGCTTTTAAGACATGCTCTTTACCTTCTTCAAACTACTCTTGAGTGATCTAATGGTTACCGTTTGGCGTTTTATTACCATAGTAATAATGTTCTGACACAACACCATACTTTTCGCCAATTGCACCCCAGTAAGAATCAGAACCAACAGCTCCACCAGAATGGTTTACATAATAGTTTGGTTCGTAATCGCTATTTTTAATCAAACCATTATAAATCCAAGCATTACTAAAATATATATTATTTGGTATAAGTCCAGCTTCTTTGAACATATCAGCCATTTCTATACCAGTATATCCGTTAAGTGAAGACTATTCTACATTTGTATAAGCTATTGCAAACTTTTTATTTGGATTCTATTTTGCAGTTTTATACAAATTACTAATATTATTAATAATTTCTTCTTTTGATATACTTCTTAATCCTTTATTTTCTTTTACGCGAAGATCTTTTGTAGGCAGTGCATATGAATCGCCAACCAAACCTTCTCCAATTCCGTATTTAGCACCAAATTGTGTAACAGCAACCTTTGCTGCTCCTGCGCCATGTCTGCCTTCTGGATTTGATCCGAATACAAATACATAACCATCGTTTGGCTATATACTTTCTCCGTAAGAATGATTATTTAAAGTTTGATTTGGAGTAGATTGAGTAGCCTCTTCAATATCTTGTGAATCATCACGTATTATATGATTCTAAACGTCTCCTTTTATACTATCCCACGTCTATACTTGCTTTTCTGTCAATACACTCTAAACCTAAGGGCTTTCTAACCACATTTGATATGTAACAGTTTTATCTGGATTATCAAGAACATCTTTAGCATAGTCTAAATAACCATAAGCTAATAGTTTGTAATATGTATAAACCTAAGCTGTATTGTTAAACTATTTTATATTATTCTTCTCTTGAACCTATACTTGACCAGACATATAATCATACTCTTCTGCTATAAACGTTTTAGAGTCCATAACTATATCTCCAACTTCAATTTTACCATCATAAGCTGTAACTTTAGCATCAAGACCAAGATTTATTAATGCGTTCAACTGTGATATTTTATTTATTTTAACATCATTAGCTTTATATCCTAAATCAAAATAATGTTCATAAATATCACCTTGTCTGGTATGAAATCCTTTAGGCTTTACAAGCAAATAGATAGCTTCTCCAGAATGCTATGAATGATAGTATAGCTAAAAATACCTATCAACTCCATTTATATTCTTAATAATCATTTCACGTGGAGAGTCAGTTGATAATAAGAGAACGTTTTTAGCTTTCTTATCAAAGAATTTAGCTTTCTTATCACCAATCTTCTTAATTACACCACTCTTTGTTCCAAGATTAAGTATTATAGATTTTTCATCTATATCCCAGCTATTATTATCTAATGTATCTTTAATATACTTACCAAGATTAAAATTAGAATCAACCTAACCAGAGATAAATTCATATGGTATGTACTTAGCTAACTTATTCCATCCAGAGAAAGAACCACTTGTTAAATATGCGTACATTACAAGGTCTTTTGCAAAGTTTGATACATTTTCATCTTTATCGTTCAACATATCTAACCAAGCATCAGCAACCAAGTCTGTAGAAGTTCTACTTCCGTCAAGATTATCAGATAGTTTTAAGAATACAGGCTATTCTACTTTATTACCATTTATCATAACATCCTAAGGAACTTCATCGAAGTACAATTGCTGTAATAAGAAGTTCTTTTTCAAATAAGCATATTTAGGATTGTTCTATATATGATAATTTAACATGTTTAATCTTGCTGGTATACTATAAGATCCGAAGAATAAATCATGCATATACTTATCGTCTTTACCCATGTGGTTTCTTATATAATCAACTATATACTTCTGATTTATCTAAGTTTGTATATGATTTGATATAGTATTTAACTATTTTTCATTAAAATAATCACCATGTATTCTTCTTGCAATTCTTATAACATCATCCTAAAAATGTGGATTTGCATTAAATGATATATGACCAAGTATTTTTGTTGGTAATGTAATTGCACTATATGTTTTTGAGTCTATCCAACTTCCTTTAAGAAATCTTTCTAAAGATTGCCTATCAAAAATATCAGAACGTTGAAGATCCGTATATTTCTTCAAATAAATCTATTGCTATAATATAGTCTTTCCGTGCTTTCTTGTATCAATCTTAGTAAGACTTACAAGATTAGCTAATTGTGTTGCATATTTATTAATAAAGTTAAACATAGCTAATACATCTAACTACTATGTAGCTTTATTAGGATCACCTAAAGCGTTTTCTTTAAGAACATTGTTATTATCATTAAGAATTAAATTACTGTATATAAACACAGACTAATCTTTATCAACTCCAGATAATTGCTTTTCAGTAAATCCATATTTAGCATAAATAGCCTAATATTTATCTTTTAGAGCTTGATTTGGATTTTCGTATTGCAAGTAGTTATTGTTAACTTCGGCGTAAGCCTAAGCCATATCTTTAATTATAGGTTGACACATAAGCCACAACGCTTTTTGGCCAACACCCATACGACTTAAGAAGTTAACAATATTATAAGTATACGGGTTAACATTTAGTCTACTAATCCATGGGTCTTTCACAATATCAACGTGTGCGTTTATAAATCCAGACATCCAAGAAGCTATAGGGTTACCATTATTGTCAAATAGCTTATCAAGTCTATCAAGACCAATCTTTCTAAGAGTATCTACATCTTTAAACTTAAGTTGATATAATCTTGCTAACTCATGATTTGTTACATTCAAAGCAAATGGACCTATACCTTTCTTACCAGTTATATAATCATTCTTTCTATTAGTCTACTCATGTAGCGTTCCGAAGTTATAAGACTCATACTTAGTATTTTCTGGAATAGGTAGAGCGTCGGCTACGCTCTTTGATAGTTCAGTATCATTATCAATAGACTTATATAAGAAGTGTATAGAATTATCTATATCTCTAAGCAAAGTTTGCATTACATCTATAACATCATTCTATAACAATTGCTCCATATTTAACTCCTATTTCTCACCGTGCTTAAATCCTAAGTTTTTAGATATTAAATATAAGTGGTCAATATCGAAGTCAGAACCAGTAATCTTAGTAAATTCTTCTGGAAGTATTATCGCAGACTTCGTTGCAGGAATAACATCAACAAACTTAAGAGCGTGTATTGAAGATTGTGCCTAAGTAGGAATACGATAACCTATTGTTTCAGATGTAGAATTTTCCCCAATAAGATTATTATCAATCAACCATTGTCTTGCCTCATTAAAAGATAATCCATGTGGTAATAAGCTTTCAAAGAAGTCTATACTTACAACAGCGTCCATAGTTCCTTCAGAATTAATCATCTGTAGCCTCTTTCCGCCATTTACAGATATATCCATATTCTTATCACTCTACAAAGAGCCATCTTCTATAGCAAATACAGACCTCTGTGTGAATGATGTACCAGGTAGATTAATATCAACAATATCTTTATTAATCTTTGATATAAGAATGCTTTCTACCCAAGATGCATTTCCAACTGATGATAGTGGAACACTAAACTCTCCATTATCATCAAGCTCTACTGATTGTAATACAGCTTTACTTACACCTCTTGTACCTAATTGTTCTTTTAGATACTTACTAAGTTTTTTATTATCAATACCTTTTTCTTCATCACCATCTATAAAGAAGCTATCTGCTATTTTTCTTTTACCGATATTAGATATTTCCTTTATAGCGCTCATCATCTTATCTAACAACTCAGAGCCTTTAACACCATTATAAGATCTATCTAAACGTAAGTTTTGAAGTACAATCTTAACCATCTGTGTACCAATAGCCATCAAATCTCCCTCTTCTGGATCAGTGTTGAGCTGATTTCTAAGATGATCATATCTTTGAGTGTACTTATTAAATGGACCACTTAGTTTACTACCATCAAACTTAATAGCTCCGACAGAGCCAACCTTGACAGCAGAACTCATAAGCATCTAATCTACTCCTTGTTTCAGCATTTCATTATAGATAGTATTCATTCTACCAGTTGCTAAACATGGGAATATTGGGAATAAGGCAAATTTATCATAATAATGAACAGCTACGTTTGATGCAGCGTTACCATTTATAGAATGTTCATGTATTCCATAAGCAGTATATTTAGTAGCAACGATATTAACAGCACTATATACCAATTTGTAAGCATCAGCTTTATCCATCCATGAATACTTTGTATCATCGTTTGTAAGTATTTCAAAAGCCTTAGCAACTTTATTAGTATACTTTCCTTGCATTCTAATAAGATTTCTACACATATCAGCAGTTATATAAGATGCACCGTCAGCAACGTTTATATCGTCCTTTAAACCGTCTGAGAATCGCTTAGCATCAACCAATGCCTTCTCTAACAATCTTACTAACTCTTCATTACTCTTACCATCATGCTTTATATTATCAAAGTCAAATTCTTTAGCAGATTCTATAAGATCTTCTGGATTCTATTTGTACTTTTCGCTATGTTCGTCATAAGCTGTTTCATAATCACCTGTATAGTTTGAATAGATATCTCTTAGAAGAGAATTCTTAAACTTATCATCAAGACTACTTATAACATCAGCTTTTGATGATACTTCATAATCCTTACATTCTGCACAAGTATATTCATCTCCAACACCTGGTAACTGATTGATATTATCATCGCCAGTAGAAACCATACCACCAAGACGCTTCTGTAAGTCAAATGTACTATCTTTAATCCTACCGTTCTTAAAGTCATATGCTACTTTAAATAGAGCAGGGTGACCAGAATAACATCTATAACACTCTTCGGAACATACTATAGACTTATTTGTAATATCAGATAATATCATGGCTATAGCTAAGCTTCTTGCAGCCTACATTCTTAATGCCTTCTGATAAGGATTTACTTCCTTTCCTGGAGTTTCTGGCCAATTCTACTGATACATAATAGATTGCAAAGCAGCTATCTGGTTTTCATCAAGAATATCAGAATCTAAATTAAATATAGAATTCTTATCTTCTTTACTTACTTTTATCTATCCAGTCTAAAAATCAGTTAAATCAATTCTCTTTACAATACCTAATCTTTCAGCATTTTCTATAGCATGTTTTGTCTATATTGCTAAAGTTAAAGCCATTCTATTCTTTCTCTCCTAAAGTGGTAAGTCAAAGAACTATTGATTAGCTATTCTTAAGTTTTCAGCAGAAGACTTATTTGGATCATTTATGTAAACCATTTCTAATCCATTTTCAGTCTACTTGTATATAGATTTTAATGATAGGAATCTTGTTCCGTTTGGTTCAACATTGCCTTTCTATGTATGATAGTTAACAATCTTCTCTGAGTCTGTAAGAATATGCAAACCTTGCTTTTCATAACCTGGGATATCTTCATATCCAAGCTATTCCATTGCTTGTTGTATTCCTAAACGTTCAGTATCGGCGTATTCAAGCATCTACTGTATTAGGTCGTCAGATGGTCTAATAAAGTACTCATCTCCAACTTTAACCATACTACCATAGTTAGATACCTATACTATCTTATTACCATTTTCATCATTACCAGTAGAGAATTGCATACCTGGGAGCTTAAGACCACTCATTACTACGTATGTACTTTTATCTGATAATGTAGGGAATACAAAATAATTCTACTGTAACATTGATAGCTTAGCCATATAATCCTATACAGTAGTTTGATCATTATAAGCACTACCATTATCATTGAAGTTATCGGTCTTAAATCCAATGTATGTATGTAGCTTTAACTCTAAGTCTTTTTGATTAAGAATCTTCTTTAATATCATAGATCCTCTATTTATTCCATCAGTATTAACTACATTATAATCAAAGCCTAATGTAACTTTCAATGTTGGATCTTCTGGATCATTTGAATTAAGAGCTTGTGTTATATGAGATATAGCATTGTTCTATGATATAGTAAATAGCTTCTTACCATCGAATGATAATGCTTGTTTACTAACAACGTTTCTGTTTCTCATACTCTTATACTTAGCAAGCATTGATATAAATCCATTAGTAGGATACATATTCAATACAAGCTTCTGATCAATATTACCATTTTTATCAACAACAGAACTTAATGTATTTATGAAAGAGTCTATAGAATTTAAACCTCTACTATTCAACAGTTGGAATAATGCTTCATTGTATACAGAACCATACTTCTTAGATAACATATAATCCAAATCAGCTTCATTAAACATGATACCGATATTGTTTAATGCTTTTATAAAGTATTGTTTTATAATCTTGAAGTCAGATGGATCATTGAATGTGTATGTATTACCTTCAAGCTCTATCTATCCATTATCAAGGCCAGACTTTTCTCTTAGTTCATTTATAAAGTTAGCAGTCTTTGAGAATATATCATTTCCATTAGTACCACCAAATCCATCATTGAACTAAAGATTACCATTTACTTTAACTCTATTAAATACACCAACCTATCCGTTAACTAAGAATGTATTCCAAGATCTTGGTATAACCATTTGATCTCTTTCCATAGAAGATGCCTTGATATCTATCTGCTTACCACTATCTTGAGATATAGACTTAGCGAATATATAGTCTATCTATTGACTCTAAACAGCTTGTAATAATTGTATAGCAAATGATTCTTTGTCATAGTTAACATCTACAACATTGCCCTTCTCGTCATACTTGTACATTCCGTCTACTATCTTATGTAGTTTAGCACTAAGCTGCATATACATAGGATCGTATTCTGATGCTTTAGCGTCGATACCTCTTACTAAATCATATATATTATCAACATCTCCTAAGTCGTCAACAATTGTATTATATACTTGCTTCAAAGGCATAAATGTAGGCTCACAGAACTCATTCAAATCAAGATCGTATACTAAGTATTTTTTACCTTTCTTATCAGTCTATACATTTGAATAAACAAGAGTAGACAACACAAACTTTACGCTCTTTGACACAGAGTCTAATTTATCGAACTCATATGAAGCTCTATCGAACTTATCAATATTAGCTTTCTGTATAATATCGTCAACATCATTATTATCTTCTTGATCCTCTTTTAATCTACTTCTAACATCTCCAACTATCTCATTACAGTAATCTGCAACTAAGTTTTGGATAGCAGCAAATTTAGGATATACTACAACCTTCTCTGTCTTTAAAGTAGTAACACCATCTTTTGTATGTTCTACTTCTTTAGTATGAGTTTCAGCTGTAAATATCTCTCTAAATGCCATGTTTATATAATCAGGTTCAACACCTGGCTATAAATCATATCCGCAAAGTCTATCAATGGTTTTTTGTGGTAAGTTTCTAAGAGTATTGTTATCTATAACAATTCTATCTCTTGAACCAAACTCAAGGTTCTTGTTTTCAAGTATATTAAACGCAAGAGCCTTTACCATCTCATTAACATCAGAAGAGTTGTTTAGATATTCAAATTCAGCAGACTTCTTAGTATCATTATTTGTAACATTATAGTAAAGTGTATCACCAAACAACTTATTGAATCTATCCTTCTTTTCCTTACTTATCTTAGTATTAGCATACTTTCCTTTATTTGTATCTCTATACAGCTAAAATAAGTTACGAAGAGTCTTAAATCCATAATTTCTACCAACGCCAATATAGAATCCTATAGTCTTAAATAATGGCTTTATCTTAGAGAAACCTTTACTTTCTTTAAAACTCTACCAATTAGACATATAGTCTACAAACTAATCAGCTAAACCTTCAGCTACGTCTCTATCAGACAAAGATTTACCATTGTAAGATCTATAAGAGTCGTACAAAGACTGTCTTAGTTTATTATCTACACATAACTCTAAAACCTTATGAAATGCTTCATGATAAGCAGTAGACATTGGAGCATATCTTGATAACTTTATAAGCTCTGTGGTACAAATACCTATAGCAGCCTAACTCTGAGTTATCTATTCAAGATACTTTTCATGTTCTTTAGTAAATTCAACTCTACCGTTTGAACCTAATACTTTATCAAAGTAACTCTAAACACCACTCATATAAGCAGCTTGCTGAACTGTGTTTCTATCATTAACAATGTTAAGGATGTCACTTATTTCAAACAGTCTACCATTTCTTTCAGATGATATCTTTTGAATTTGCTCTATAGTATTTACAACTCTACCACGTCTTCTATCTTGAACAGTTTGACTTGGCTTAAAGTTTTCTTTAGAATCAACACTTGGTTTAACTTTGTCTTCAAGTCTAAGATTGCTTATATTTATCTACCTATAGCCTAAAGATTTAGCTCTTGTGTATATTATACCATTTCTAATCAAATAACCTAAGTATGTAGAACCAATAGTACCATCATCATTCTTATGTGTAATATCATCTCTATTAAATGATAATCCATTAGGAAGTGTTATATGCTGTTTATCATTGCTGAAAGCATTTGAGATCTATCTAAACAGCACATTGTCAGAAGAAGATAGGTTTTGATTAAGAAGTGTAGCGTCAAAGTGTAATTGTTGCTTTGATATTATACTTTGTAAAATTGGAGCATCTTTAAACACATTGTATGAATTTTGTCCTATTTGAATATTTCCACCTTCTCCAAGTACAACCATATTATTTATATTATTATACTTAGAAAGCTTCTTCTTACTATCAAATACGTAAAGCATTTGCTTTATCATTGACAGAGTGTCAAATCCATCTATATTGTTCTGTCCATTATAATACTTCTATAACAATTCTACAACATTCTTAGCTCTACTATCACCTATTGTTTGTGCATTAAATGTAACGCCTATCTTATCATTACCAACTTTATAGTAGTATACGATCATACCACTACTTGTCTTAAGCACTTGTTTAGTAAACTTATCATCAAATCTACCAAGAGTCTAATCAAGATTATCTCCAGTTGACACGTTGTACATTACAACACCAGTCTTATCATTTGTTACAAACGTGGTAACACCAATGCCATCTTTTGCTGATAGTTTTATAGTGTATAAATCATGCTTATTTTGCTCATTAGCAAATACAAAGCTATCACTTATATTTATCTAACTACCTGGAGCTGAATACATAACAGAACCTTTATTTGTTGTTACATCAAAAGAAATCTTTTTATCTGGATGTCTTTTAACGTAATCAGCCATAGCTAAATACTTCTTCTAAAATCTCTTTCTTCCTTCATTTATACCAGAAAGAATTTCAAGATCTCTTTCATCAGCATTTGGAAAGTCGCTTAAGTCGTCATGGAATGATAACTCACAGAATCTTCTTTTATCCTCTTTCTTGCTCCAATAGTTAACGCTAAGCATAACTTGTCCATTCTTAGTATAAAGATTGAATATAGTATGCTTATTATCATCTGTAACCTCTTCATTAGTTCTATAATCATCAAGGAAGTCACCTTGTGTAGACATTGAATAGTAATGACCATTACTTCTCATATCTTTAAAAGATGGAGAAGTCTTTGTAGACCCACCGTATCTGTCAATATGTCTAACTGGCATTCTCTGAATTCTCTCAGCTTCAGTTATTGCTGCAGTATCATACTTCTCATCTGGCTCAATACTATACTTGTAATAGAAATCTTCATAGAGCTTATTACCTTTCTATACTGCTTTACTTAATAGAATCTTTAAAGGTTCTTCTTGCATCTACTCTATCTGATTAGTAGCATTATCAAGTAATACTTTAAAGTGATTAGTAAATGCACTACTATAGAACTAAATTAACGTTTCATCATTTGATATATCCTCTAATACGTGTTCCTCTAAAGTATCTATCCATGTTTTAATCTGGTTAAAATACTATAAAGCAACAGGAGTATTACTATCTGATGTTGGTTTATCAAACTGAGTAAGCCACCACTTAGGTATGAATAAAGACTTTTTGCCAAAAGCTTCTTGATTTGATACAACAAAGTCAATTGCGGAAGCAACAAGTTGTTGTTCAGCTGTAACATCTACCTGTCCAGTTTTATCATTTAGTAAAACATAGTTTATAGATAACTGAGCTTCAGCTATAGCCTAATACAGTCTATTTACATTTTCAATCTCTTGTATATTAGATGGCTTTAAACTTGGTACAATGCTTAATATTCTATCAAGCTGACTACAGTTTTGCTCCATCTCTTGATAAAGGACATCCTGGTTTTCTTGAGCATCCTAAAGATAATCAAAATCTATACTATCTATTATAGCCTACTCTTCACTTGTTTTATTCTATACGTTTTCACTTAGTCTCTGTTCTTGCTGATTCAACAGCTCTTTGATATTGTCGATAGCTTGTTGTAACTGCTTTATATAGTTTTCGCTAAGCTATACATCATTGAACTATTGTAATTGTAAGTATTCAGATTTTGAATTAAGCTGATCATTTATACCATTATACTCATCTACAAGTTGCTTAGCTTTCTCTTCGTTCTCTTTAAGCTTCTTCTATTTATCTTGCTCACTAAGACGAAGATCTCCATCTTTAAGTAACACAGAACCATCTTTACCTTCTAATTGATATACACCTCTATCTGCTACTATTGGGAGAGTTGTTACTCTAACAACATTAAGATCATATGAGTTTTGTAGAATCTATTGTATGTCTTGTAAATGCTCATTCTAAGCCTCTCTAAACGTCTATCCACCGTATACTCTTACTGGAGAATCAAACTTGTCTGATATCTTTCTATAGCCAGTTCTTACGTCAATTACAGTAATATTTCCGTTTAGATCCTTTAATACAATATCAACTTCAGATGATGCGTTTTTGTTGCTATCAAGCTTACCGAATACATTATCCCCTAAGTCTAATATCTCAAATCCAGAAGTAATTAACTTGTCTCTAAATTCTGCTATATTCTGTACAATCTTAATAATCTATTCGTTCTTAGCATACTCTCCATCAATGCTTATAGGATTGCCAAACATTATATCTCTAACGAGCTATCTGAACATCTTTCCATAGAACAAGCCTTCTGATTCGTTTGTGTTAGAAATTATAGTTTTAGCTATATGTTCTATCATTCCTGGATATTCTCTATAAGCAGAGAACAACTCTGAATTTTCACCTAAACCTAACTGCTTGCACAACTCTATGAATTTACTTTCATCATCTACAGCTTCATTAAGTCTCTAAATATAACTATTAAGTACAGATTCACTTATATGCATATCATTATTTGGATATATCTATATACCGTCATCTGTTTTTGTTATTGTACCAGCATAACTTGATAGCTCATTTATAACCTAAGATTGCTTTGTCTTTATAACTTCGTTGATATCTCTTTGACTTGCTTGTTGTCTTGGATCAATCTTTACACCTTCTGATCCATACTTCATAACATCATCAATGTTTGACAAGTTATCTTCGCTAACGCCATTAAACAGCATTTTGCTTGATTGTTTTACATAGATGTTTCTAAGTAATGGCATATAGTCTTCTGACCACTTATCTCCCATTATGTCTTTAATGTCACTTACAAACTGTGATATCTTATAAGCACCTTGCTCTGACAATCTGATTAAGTCATTTCCTATATTAACAAGTCTATCTTGGAATGGTAATATAGTAGAATTTAGATTTCCTTTCTTGAACTTATTATATCTATTCTTTCTTCTTTGGAAATCTCTCTTAGCTCTTTCTTTTCTCTGCTAATACTTTCTCTTGTTTTCAGCTAACTTAGAGTTGAGTCTTTCTTGTCTTTGCTGTTTAGTGTCTTCTACACTTTCTTCATTTGAAGCTTCATCTAAGTTACCTACAGCTGACTCCTACGCAGCCTAATGATCTTCTTTAGCATCTTCTTCAGCTTGTTTACGTAGCTCATCATTATACTGTTCGTATAGCCTTACAGGAGCATCTCCTTCAACAACTTCTTCAGCTAACCAGTTAGTTGTATCTTGTCTGTATTTAGTATCAATTATAGCATCAACTCTCTTTGCATAACTATCTTTTGAAACAGCCTCATCATCCTAAATAGCATCTTCAACATCAGAGTTCTACATCTCTTTCTCTATGGCTTCTTTATCACCACTAAGAATAGCGCTTGTGAGCTTATTAGAACGCTTCTGACGGGCTCTAAAGGATGTTGGGTTATATACTACCTTACCATCCTTATTCTTCACCATACCGTAATTAAACTGGCTTAAATAGCCATCTGTTACAGCCTTGTCAGCAGATAGCATAATGCTACCTATTATTGAATGTTGTAAACCATCACTACTATGCTTAGATACATCATCTACCTATTCAAGCGCATTTAAAGCATCTTCATCTGTAGAACCTAAATCTACATCAAACTTCTTTAAATGCTCTTTAGCGTTATCTATATACTTCTGTACGTGACCATGTATAAGCTTAGCGTCAGCTCTATTTGTTTTAAGACCTAACTTTTCAGATGCAAACTTAAAGTAATCTTCGATAGTGTTTAGCTAAGCCTTTAATGTTAATGCAGCTTTTAAAGTATTAACAGCTTTAGTCTTCTCTTCTATATACTCGTTTATAGCTTCTTTACTACTTTTATCATTAGCATCCTAAGCTTCTTGCTTTACATTTTTAAGGTGCTCTTTAAACTCTTCAGTCTCAGTATCAATACCAGCCTTTTTGGCACTTTCTATTTCAGCTTTTACAGCCTCGTGTCCAGCGTCAACATTTCTTCTGGATATTTCCATCTGATTGCTAACATCATTCAGATATCTATCAGCTACATCCTAAACGCTCTTCTTAAACTCATTTGAACTATATTCAGCGTTTATAGACCTATCTATAGATTCTCTCTGTTCTGCATTTTCTTTTTGCTGGTCATACAAATTGCTTAAATCGGCAACAGCATGAGCATATCTATCTGTTCCGTATTTAATACCTTTAGCTTCAAGAGTAGCTCTAACGTTTTTGTTGTTAGCTGTAGCTGCAAGTTGATTAATATGCTGAATCTACTCATCATATTGCTCTGCAGTATACATAGGAGATTCTCTTCTTGAATCATTCTACTTAGCATCCTGTAAAGCCTATATTAACTCTTGAGTTTTAGTATTTCCAGCAAGTTTAAATCCACCGCTTGTTATATGTTTAACAATATCAGCATTATTACTACGCTCTATATTACTAAACTCTCTATCCATTATAGCGTTCTATGTAATGAAATCATTAGCTTTATACTGTCTATAAGCACCTCTAATGTTTCCAGGTAATACCATACCCATAGGGTTCATGAAACCCATAGAGAATCCACCTTTTACATTTGACCAGAACTCTTTGTCATCTTTTAATTCAGAATCAGCTAAACCTAATACTGATAAATAAGCTTTAGCAACTCTTGAACCTTGAATGAAGTCATTAGCTATAATATCACCTATAGATGGTGCATTCCATCCATATTTCTTAGCAAAGTCTTCTTTAGAGTTTAAGTACTGAACACCTTCCTCTGCACCTTCTGACATAGCTGAAGCTAAACCTCTCGCAACAGTATTTCCAGTATATGCTAAAGCTAGCTTTTGCCATTGTTTTGGAGCTATCTTGTCATATATATGCTGGAACTTATACATAGCTCTTTCGCCTATATCATCAATAGCGTGTCTAAGGTTTTCTGGAAGAGCTTTCTTTGCTAAGTATGTAGCAGCATTTGCAGAACCAAGCACAGATCCTCCAACTACGCTTCCTCCATAACCAAAACCAGCAGACTCACCAATAGTAGAACCTGCTCCATAACCTTTCTTGAAAGCTTCTTTTAAAGATCTACTCTTAGCATATCCATTAGAATACTTTTCAACTTGACGAGCAGCATTAACAGCAGCAGATTCTGCACTCTCTTCAGCCGCTCTTACAGCTAAGTTGCCAGCATCATCAACTACGGTCTTACCTAACAGATTCTTATAGATAGCTCTCTTTCCAGCTTTAACGCCATCCTTAATAGCAGTCCATGTTCCTTTAGCTAAAGGTTTTACTGGAGTAGCGAATTGTACACCTAACTGTACTGGCATTTCAGCCATAGTTCTCATGTTATCTGTATAGAACTAAGCCTGTAGACCTTTTGAAGCGTCTAAGACCATCTTATACAGTTGTGGGCTATTGTTATGTGTTAAGCCAACATAGAAGTCTTGTAGCACGTTTCTAAGAGACTCATCATTATTCTAATTGTATCTTGAATCTATCCACTCTTTACTTCTACCTTCAGACTTCCAGTATTTTATACTCTGATTCTTTAGGTCATTTACAATATCATTATAATGCTTATCACCAGATGCTACTTTAGACTTAATAATACTCATTGTAGTATCAAGTCGCTTATCTCCAGTTTCAACATAGTTTTCATCAAGACCACCTTTTACTTGCCAGTAAGACGATATAGCTGTTCCGATAGGAGCTGCAATATTAGAAGCTCCTTCAGTTACTGGAGATAAAGCTAAACCTGCTATAGTTGAACCATGTCTTATAGCATTTGCAGTAACCTAACTTAAAGAAGAGTTTGAGCTACCTTGCATACCAGGCATTGTAAATAGATAATATCTTGGATCAAATAAAGATGCAGACTGGAATGCTTCTTCAGCTTTAACATATTCTTTTGATGGTGTTAATCTGTTAGAATGCATGAAGTCTTTAGCTTTCATATCTCTATTATAATCATCAAGGTGCTCTTTGTTTTGAGTCTTTAGATCATTAATGTAGGCTTTTGTAGCATTGTCATCAGTTCCAAAATTATCTTTTACAATTTTATCGTATTGTTGTAAGTTTAATTTATTTCTTCTATCTGCTAACTCTTTTGCTCTTGCATCTTGACTTTTCTATCCTGGTAGTGTAAATGTACTAAGTGCATCTGCTGTAGCATCTAAGACATAATTTAAGAAGCCTTTATTATCATTTACATAATTAGTCTTATATATATTATCAAGTTGTTCAGCTTCTTTCTTTTTATTAAAGATATCCTAAGAATCTGCATTTAACTGTTGAAGATATTCATTTACAACCTATTTATCAGACTTTGGATCATTTAATAATTTGGAATACATAGATCTTTGGCGATTTATATCCTAAAGCATTCTATCATATTCTTTAACCTTATTATGGGCTTCTGCCATTCTAATTTTATCATTATTAAACGATGCTTTAGACATCTTTTCTTCAGCATTACCGTCTATAGCATTTCCAAAGAATCTTGAGGCTGTATCTAAAATAAATTTATCAACAACAGCAGCTGGTGCGGAAATTTTATCAAGAATAGTAGAGTTATCTGAATTTGCTATTTTATTATAGAGATCACCTAATTTGTTAAAATATTCACTACTTGCCTGATCTCTCTCAGCTTCCTATTTACGTAAAATCGCCTGACTCTATTCGTATTCTTTTCTATTTCTATCCTCCCAAAACTTTTTATCATCAAGTTTAGCTTTTCTTTCAGCATAAACTCTATTCATATTCTAAACGTTTTTTCTAACAGTGTTGTTAACAGCTGTATTAACGTTTTGTTTATTTAAAAGAGAGCTTTGGTTTGATGGGATATTTTTAGCAAACTATTTTACTTCAGAAAATGGTTGTAATATTCTTTTCTGAAATATATTTGGCTACCTAAATGGCACGCCTTTACCTTGTGTTAAAGAATTCTCCATAATTATTATTTCTTACCGTATCTATTATCTTTGTATGAACTTGGTCTTTCTTTTACTTCTATCATATACAATCCATCGCCAGCCTTATTCTACTTATAATCAGTCTTTATATTACCTTTACCATCTGTATACTTCTTTCCATTATACAAGTAACCAGATATATAATATTTTATACCCTTATCCTTTCCATGGTTTACAGCATGTATCTAACCAGTTGGAGCAAACATAAGATTCTTCTTGTCTTTTGGAGATAAGTTCACTCTCTTACCACCATTATATATATCTTTGTGTGAGAATAACGCTTCACTTGCTTTTGCTTCTGGAATACTATATGCAAAGTTACCACTCTTTGCAACATTAGCTTTAAGACCGTCAACTACTGGATCTATTTTTAAGTTATAACTATCCTTTGGTTGATATCCAATAAATGACTTACCATTCGTTCTTGCATCGTAGAAAATGTCTGTCTTATTATTTTTATCTCCATTCTTCAATCCATCATAATAAGCTTTAAGACCAATTCTTGCAGTTTCGTGTTGATTTCTAAGATTTTCAAGAGCTATATCTTTCTGTAAGTCCATAGCAGCTTTAGCTTTAGCAAGAGCCATGTCGTTATTAAAGTCTTGATTCTTAAGTGCAAATTTATCAGCTTCTCTTGCTAATGGAGTAGCTACCTAATGATCAGCAACTATTGCATTATCCATAAATCTACGATCAATCTAATCCTCTGTAGGATTACTTATTCCAGCTCTCTATAGATCTAACTTAGCTTGGTTTCTATGATACATATACAATGGATCACCTTTTAATCCAGGCATCCAGTTCTATAAACTATCACGCATATCCTTTTCGCTTACACCTTGATATTCATAGTTTGGATTATATTTCATACCTCTTGACTCAACTTCTTCTTTTGTTAGAAGATGAGGCTTTATACCTTCAAATGTAGGATGTACATACTGTTGTAGGTTTTTGTAAGCTGAAGCACTTGATCTATTCCATACACCATTCTTTATAGTATCCCAATTAAGCGGAGAGTTTGGATTATTAAATCTCTCATAATCTTCGTTATACTAACCTTTTGCTGCAAGATCGCTTATACTATCTAAGTACTTCTAAGCTTGAACTGCAGAAGCTTTTAACTTTCCAATCTATTGTGTTGGAATGTTGTTTATATGCCTCTGCAACATAGCTCTACCTTCTGGAGATCTTAGAGGGTCTATACCTTTGTCGTATAAACCCTTTATCAAATCCTAAGTAGAACCTATAATATTTTTATTATACCAATCCATATCACTTGATATTGGACTATAGAAATCATTATAATTCTTTTGGAATTCTTTAAATTCATTAACACCTTGCTGATACATATCTTTTGCAGCATTAATAGATGCTAACATTATCTAAGAATCATATAGATCTCTAACTGGTAGTTGTATCCACTAATCTCTTGAATATACCATAATTATTAAAACATGTTATTCCACTTATGATAACTTATAGGTGGCATTTGTGTAAAGTTAGTAATATAATTTGCTGGAGTATATGCATAGTTTTCAACATTTGTAGTTGGATAACCATAAGTTCTTACAGCAGTTCTTGTAGGTACTGTTGTATATACAGGAGTAGTAGCGTTTGATTCTTTATCATAGTATTTACGCATATTCTCTCTATCCATATTTACTTTCTGTTGATATAAACTCAACATTCCATTACCAGTCTTTCTCTTATACTCATTTGCAGCATATTGTTGTATATAATCCATAAAGTTTCTAAGGCCCATCTACATGCCCTATTGTCTTGCAGCATGTGCCTGAGAAGCATATTCTGTATTATACTGATTAGCTTGCTGTCTACGTTGTGCTGTCTAACTACCTAAATTAGAAGCCATCTCAGCCCATCTACTTCTATACTGATTATTTATCTCCTGTGCCTTCTGAATAGTATCAGCTATATTCTGTTGAGTAGAAACTCCAGCAGCAACATTTGCTAAATATTTCTAAGCTCCACTTAAACCACCAGCTCTGTTAATATTATATCTATTCATGCTGTCCTGGTCGTAAATCTTCTATATTGCTCTATAAGGATTTACTCTAAGCTTAGCCATTTCATTTAATGCTGCTTGTTCATATGGATTACCAGCATAAATATCTGGAGTATGAATAGACTGATTCTTAGCATTGAAATACTAACCAACACTTGACAACATACCAATTCCCATAGGAACTGCATTACTCATCCAACTTGCTGGTTCTATATAACCATAATTTGATCCATTATAACCACCTTTAAATCCAGGTAAATTTCCCTCTGTGTACATTTGTCCCTATTGTTGATGTTGCATAGCCTATTGATCAGATAAATCTTTTAACTTATCAACTATTGGCTATTTAATTTTATTAACTTGTTCCTACTGAAATTTATCGCTATCCTAACCAAGTTTACCTCTAAGTTTATTTAGCTTATCGTTAGTGCGATTTTCGTACTTCTTATTTATTTTCTCTAAAGCTAATGTGTATGGCATAGACTGATCTTTGAATGTCATTCCATTTCTCCAATCTATATCCTATCCAAGAACGATTGTGTTGTTCTATAGATTAGCAAGGTTAGTATCCTTTCCTGGAGTACCAGTCTTTACTACATGTCCAGTTGTATTACTAACATCATTTATATTATCTATAATACTTTCACCAGCAGCTACTCTTGCATTAGGATTAGCATCTGTCTTTCCTAAAGATGTTAATACGTTTCTGTTTGAGATGTTTTCAGATCCTTTATAACCAGCATCCTTTCCACGCTTAGCATATAAAACATCATCTTGTGTAGTACCATTTTCATTGTAATATTGGTTAGCAATATAATCAGACTGTGCTGCAGATTGGTTATATCCATTAATGTTTATTCCTTTAATACGAGCTTCTTCAAGACGCCTTTGCATCTTTCTCTTTCTGTGAGCTCCACCAAATAAACCAGTTATAAAACCTCCTACAGCACCGATAGCTCCACCGACTACAGAACCAATTGGTCCAACTATTGATCCTACTGATGCTCCTAAAGAAGCTCCAGTAGCTGTAGTTTTTAATGTAGCAGCTTGACTTTCTTTTCTTACTTCAGTTAACTGTTTATCGTAGTCTACATCATTTACTTTCTGGTAACCATAACCAATTCCATTTGAATACGAAGTTCCAGATTCGTCTAATATATTACTTGCACTTTTAACTCCAGCAAACGCATTACCAATACTGCTTCCAAATGCAATACCAGATGAAAGTATATTACCAGCATTTCCTGCAAGTCTACCTCCAACACCAGGACCTGGATTACTAATTGGCTATCTATATCTTTCTAATCCAGTTGGGATTCTTACGCTTCCAGGAATACCTACTTGGTTTGCTAAATTAGAATTCTGCCAAAATGGAGTATAATCTCCTGGAGGCAAAGCCATTCCATTTGTACCAGTAGCAAATCCTGGAAGATATTTATAATTCATTCTTTTATTTCTTAACTCCATAATGTTCTAAATTTAGTTGTTATATAATGTAATTGCATATCATCAAACGAAGCCTCACCTCCAATATTACAATATACCGTCTTTCCTCTTAATCTACTACCATATTGCTAAATTAAATCATATGGGTATTTCATTCTTGGAACTGCATATCTATAATCGTAATATCTATTTGATATATCCTTATTTGGATTTACAGAATATGTACTCTACTTAAGTTCTTTTCCATCATTAACAGTATATGAAACATTAAACCGTTTTGCCATACCTTCAGTAGCACCAAATCTAACATTATCAAATACTTTTACAAAGTTAGGTTGAGCATTTACAACGCAAGTAAGGCCGAAACTTATTGTAACTTCATCGTGCATATGATTAGTTCCACTTAAAGATACTATATTTTTGCGTATTCCGACATTATCTGCTATAAATGTATCATATTTACCAGCTATACTATCACAAGTCCCGTCATATGAATACCTTGATGTAAACACTTGTTGTAGCTCATTAAACACAAATACACCACCTTCTGATTTAAAGTATACTTCATTATATCTTGGATCTGTTAATACTTTATATCTTTTAATCTAAGCGTTACCACCAAGTCTATATTCTCTAGATACAGCTGTATTTATATTCTTTGTAATAGATATTTGGCTATAATCACCACCTCCATTATATTGACAGAAAACTGTATTAAAAGCATCTATCCAATAAAGAGATTGTGTTGTAATAGCATATGCAAATGCATTATCTTCAAGTCCAGATGTTGTAGATATATAATCATATCTGCTTAACAATCCACCAGATCCTAATAAAACTTCATGGTTATTATTATCAGTAACAGCCGTTCTCTCATTAACAGAAAATGCACCAAATGATTTCTCTTGCCAGAACATAAGATTGTTTTTAAATCTCTTTAGTCCTGTTATTTTACCATAGTTTGGATCAACGTCTATATAGTTTGCAGCTTTAAAGTTCTACCATGAATCTTCTAACTCTCCATTCTCTTTCTTTTCAGAATATCTACATCTATATTGATAAGACTATTTATCTTTAGTATCATATGATATTGTAGAATATTTCTAACCTATTGTTTTAGTTAAACTGTAAGCTGTATTATATAAATACTATGGAGTCTACTATTTAAATACCCCATCTACATTAGCAGGCTCTTCTTGTATCCACGAAACGTTTACATTGTTAGTATTCCTACTAAACTTATAACCATGATCTATATACATATTAATAGAACTTTCTACAGGTATTGCATACTAAACATTCATAGTAGTCAATAAACCAATAGCTCTATTTGATACTTTGTGAGCAGAAGTGTATTCAAATGGACCAATGTAAGTATCACCGTCGAATACGTCTATATAATTATCAATATTATTATTAAACTCTTTTATATCAGAATAACTATAATATTTACTATTATCTTTAGCTACTTTTGTATAACCTCCATATGGGGTGCAATTTCTTGTAATATTACATAAAAATGTTCCAAATGAACTTGCATTTAGATAATTTCCAGTTACTGGAAGATTATTAGAATCTTTATATACATATTCATGTTTTGAGTTAGTTACAAAATCAGTATTAGATATATTGTAATAAGGATTAGTTATTTCTTTTATAGTAAATGTACCGTCTGATATTTTTTCAGACATAGTTAAGATATTGTCAACTCCTATTGTTTCGGTTAATATCTTATCATTCTTTGATAATTCTTTCTTTAATTTACCATCTATTGTAAATAACAAAGACGTTCCGCCAAGTGCATACATTGCATAGTCGGTTAAATGTATATCTTTATTTCTTATGCCCTTTGGGGTTTCGTTATATGCTCCCCAGCATACAACATTACAAAAACCATGCTCTCCAACAATGTTTAGCGTATCTGAAAATTTCTATTCTGTTTTATCATTCTTAACTTCAAACAGATCGTTCCATTTAAGTGAGTTTGAAACAACCTTACTATTTATTCCATATTGATTTTTAACATCGTGTTTAACAACCTCATATCCAGCAAGTTTGTCGTTTTGTGTTACATAATATGTATTATATGGATCTGATGAATCACTGTCATTAACAAGTACACTATTAGACTAATTATATAGTTTAAAATACTAATATTTTATTCTCTATGCCTATTCTATATCTTCATATGTTCTACTACGAGATACATTACCTTCGGGCATCACTACAGAATATTTACCATTACGAATTGACCAATTATCAATTATATTGATAACAGCGAAACTTGCTCCATATACATTACATAGCTAATTATATATATGTAAATTATTATATAGTTGTACATTATTTTTAAACGAATCGTTTTCATCTAAACTTAATGTAACGCCATTCTTCTAAATTGGTTTAAACGGAGAAATACTCTATTCGCCTGAGTTTCCTTTATTACATATAAAATTCGTTGCATTAAAAGGCCATTTCTTTATTTTTTTACTATCTGACTAACCAGCAAGTTGAAATTCATATTCAACATAATTAACATCTGAGTTAAGAGAAAATAAATATTTTAATATATCTAATTTGACATTACTTTTATCAACAAAATCAACAATTGATTTATTAGTGTAAGAAAATTCTGGAGAAACAAACTAAAATAGATTCTAATTTGAGAAGTTATTAATTCTGTATCCAACATCTACAGTATACTAAAGGATAGAACCTGTTATATACACAGGGTCTATATTCAATCTATTTGTTGTTAAAAATCCACTTGGTGTATAATACTGACTTTTTTGTATAGTATCATCAATATATCTTTTTATTACAGGTCTAGACAAAACACCCTAAGATATAATCCTAATATCATTAGATCCTCTATTACATCTAACTATTTCGTAAGAATATATATCATTGTTATTTATATCATGTATTTTAAACTCTACACCTATTGGCATTACAGATAATTCTCTATTCCTAATACCGTTTATAAATGTCTAAAATCCATCTATATGTATATCTGGTATAGTTATATCTGCTATCCATTTAACTGGACTTGAAACACCTTTTTTATCTGTAAATATAATTCCATATCTATAAGTTTCTCCTCTTCGTAAAGACAATAACGAACTGGCTACTGTCGGATTTTGATAAGTATCATTATTAGCATCTGACTTTCTAAACTCTGAAGCTTTTTCTAACGTTCCGTCTTTTTTTATATAATATTTAAAAGTATCACCACCATTTTTACCTTTATTATTATATTTTATATTTGATGAACTTGTACCGTATTTATCATAATTTAATGTTGAGGAGTCAGCTGGTAATATTGTTGTAATAAATCTCCAATCTACATTTTTACCAGATCCACCGTAATACTATTCTCCATTATCATTTGGAAGTGTATATAAATACTAAGGTATATCACTATCGTAATCTATTCCATCTCCATTTTGCGTATAAGGATTCCAGCAATCTTTTTCTTTAGTAAGCTGATCAAATAATTCCCAGTCTTTATCTTTTATCTAAGCTTTAGTATACCGATCCTATGTTTTGTAATTATCATTTACATTTAGGAACTATACCTCTCCGTTTGAATTTGCAGATACAGAAACAGTATTAATATTATCAAAAGTTCTATTAGTATCTCTATACTCTTTTATCTATGCTGCAAATAAATAATCATCTTTAGATTCTATAACTCTTGGAATCATATACAATCCAAATTTAGAATTAAAATCATTTACAGATATTTTATTTATTGAGTTACTTGCAGAATCTAAATAATAAAAATACTTTTTCTCATCTTTTTCTGTAACGCTTTTAAAACTTCCATCAAATATCAAATCTATATCAGGAGTTTCAGAATTCTGTTGATAATAAACTCTATATATTTTAATTAAGTCGTAATTAGAATCTTTTGGAATCTATATTTTTAACTTAATACCCATATTTGTATAATCGCCTTCTTTTGCTCCATTAAATTCAGAAAAGTTATCTACAATGTTAACAACATTAATCAACCTTGATAATGGCGACATTGATGTTTGTTGTTTGTATTTAGAATAAAGTTGAAATGCATATTGATTTTTACCAGCTTTAAGAGAACCATATATTAATTCTGATATTTTTGGAGGTAACAAAGATTCATATGAGTTAGTAGATATGTCATTAATAGAAGTAGGAACTGCGCCATCATTTAATACATCCATTATTAATATCTAATGAATACCATCAGCTATATATAATTTTATATTATCTTCACCTTCTTTTCTACCAACTATACTTAATCTATTTCTAACTTTCTTATCTTTATCTTCGTATATATTCCAATCGCTACATGGTCCAAATATCATCTTTACATCATCTCTTGATATGGTTTCTTTCTCTATTGGAAATCTATATACTCGTATTTTTCTATTCTAACCTTCTACTACATCTTCCATCTAGTCTTCTGTAAAGAATATACCGTATTGACCTACTTGTGCAGTTTCTATAATATCTTCACCCAATTCGGTCTTATAGATACTTTTAAATCCATCTATAACTTTAAGAGATCCAGTAGCACTTTCTTTATTATTTACATATCTAAGATTAAGAGCGTCTCTATACTGATCATTACCTAATACATGATCAGCAGCGTCAGTATTCATTCCCCCAGAAAATGTATTTGTCTATTCATTTTGTATTTTATTAGAATCCATTGTAATAATCATTATATGTTAACTATTCTTTACCAGTATATTTAAAGAACGTATCATCGCCATCCCAATCTGGGATAAGTTTATTCCAATCGTTCTTTATATTCTACATATCATCAGCAGTTGGCATCATAGCTTCAGCATAAGCTTGATTTCTATAAAAGTTCCATTGCTACTGTATATAGTTATAAATAGTTATATTAGCACTCTTTAATTTACCTCCAAGCTATCCTTTTAAGAATTTAGGAAAGCTAAGTTTCATATTTACATACCAATAAATAGCTTCTTGATATGAAGTTAAATCTGGTATAAGTGGATAGCCTCTTTCATCTGTAGCTATTGCTTTGTAAGATAGTTTAACAAAACCATCTTTTCTATTAAATACTATCCAACCTGGCTTTATAAAGTATTCTGGTTTATCTTGATAATCGTGTGTATAAAGCAAATCAGAAAAGCCATTAGTATGAGGTCTATTTATCTAAGCCTATACTGTTGGATACTTATTCTACATCTATGGTAGTTGATTCTATTGCTATTCTTCTATAGTCATATTAGACTAACTATCATCCAAGACTACAACTTTATGCTAATTATTATGTACACCTGGAGATTTAAATATAGATGTTTGTGTACTACATGGTACATATACTCCATCTTTTGAGTTAGAATAAGCTACACCATCTAAATGCACTAAGTCTGAAGGTAACGGTATCTAATAATCCTGTACACTAAATACAGGAACTCCGTCAACTCCAGACTGTCTACTGATATACTACATAGGTGCACCAATCTTATCTATGGCTTCAAAGATCCACTCTTTAATATCGCTAGTCCTCTATCTCGTTTCAGAAGAATCTAAATCAGCCATTATCTTAGCTATGACTGATTCACATTTTGTATACTTGTATATCATTTATATTTATATAATCTGTTTTATTAAAAATTAGCTTAGCCAGTCTTCTTTTATTAGCCCTAACTAAGCTTAATTGGTATTTGTATCTATCTGGAAACGTCTGAGGTATTTTAGACCAGTGTAGTCTAAACTTATACCCGTCAGAATGTTCATTTAAATGGTATATACGCTTACCTAATTCTTTGCTAACTTTATAATCTACAGATAGAGATTTATCTGTATAAGACTTAGGTTTATATTTACCTATTTGTATATAACCTAGCCCAAAAGGCATTTTAAAGCCATCTGAGCCGTCTAATACATGTTTTAATATAATCTTACACATAGAGTCTAATATGCGCTTATACGCGACGTATGATAGTTCTATGGGCAAATCTTTATACATGTCTACGAATGTTATAGACTTCTTATTCTTCATCATCCTGTGGACCATGTGGTTTAACACTAGCCAATGTAGAGTTATTACTATCATCGCTTGGTCTTCCTAACATAAATGGAAGCTCCTTAGTCATTATCATTTCCTTGATAGGAGGCAACATCCATGCTGGTAGTTTAATATCATCTTCGCTTGGAGTATTCCAATCATCATCATTTTCATCTTCATAAATAGCTAAGACCCAAATGTTTCTTAGTTTATTTAAATCTTGATCACCTTGTACGAATATATACCCATCTTTATAATAGGCTGTAAGTTCGTGTCCAGTATATTTACGAAAATAGTTATAATGTCTACGAATATGATTCATATATTGTATATTCTCACCCATCTAATCATGAACTGCTAATATACTATCTTCATCGTTGTTGTATATACCTTCCAGTTTAGTCTTTGTCTTCTTTGTGAATATAGGATACTTATCTAAAGATTTAACATCCTCTAATTCTAAAGGACCAGTTTCTTTCTTATAAATATCATCTGAAGCCTATATAAGATCATCTATAGTTTCAGACTGAGCTTTAATCTTATCTAATCTCTGTTTAGTAAAGAACTTCTTATATTCCTTTACCCAGTTTCTTATTTGCTCTCTTGATAAGTCTTCACTCTCACTTATATTGTTATTACGAACCAGAAGTAATATATCATCTACAAACTATCTTAATGTTATGTATGTCATATCACTTATCTATTGCTTCTATTACTCTAACATCTGAAGTCTTTATGATATCATTAGTATTTACTATCTAATACTTATACATATCAACTTTCTTGAAGTCAAGAGTAAATAGACGTTTAATAAAGCTTTTCTTATTCTTATACTATCTATGTTTGTAAACATACAGGAACTATTGGTTCTTAATATCTAAGTTAACACTTACTGTATCTTTACCTATAGTATAGTTTACTTTTGTTAGAGGGTTTATTTGTATAGTATCTTTATATACTGTATCTCTTTGAATAGTTTTAATTATATCCTACCCCCTTACCCCCTTACTTGCTGTAACGTATATAGTCTACGTTTGAGTTGCGGTTGTTTTTATAACCTTAGGTTTAAGTTTTAACTACTCTCTTACACTATCTATCTTTTGTATAAGACTATCATTAATATTTCGCAGCTAAGACATATCCAGCTTTAAAACATTATTAGCCTACTAGGAACCGTTTAAGATACCCTAATAGGCTTCAATGTTATTCTGAGCCATTTCTAAGCTCTTAGAGAGCCTTTTATTCTGTTTGTATATATTTATACTAAACACAACTAAAAGGCCCACCAAGAGGCTTAAAAGTGCCTTAAACGCGATCTTTTTGTGGCTCATGAGCCAACTTAATATCATCGCACTATTCATCTGTTGCCAAATTATTATTTGTTAATATTGAGCGTATTTCGCCGAACTTTGAGTTCATGTATGCAGACACACCGAATATACTTCCAGCATAAACGAATGTTTGCGCAATATACCATAAAATACTATCCTCAATATTGTGCTTATTGAGGAAGAACGATAAAAATGCCAGCAAAATACCACTTAATACTGAAACGCTGGCCGTAATATACTGTACTACATCTTTATTATGTCTTGTCATTTTATTTCTATCTCCACTTTTCCTTTTTGACAAGCATTTTTTATAATCGGGTATAACTTATTAACGAACTCTTTTGAGTTTATAACTTTTCCTGTAACCTTATTCTACCCTAAGAGAATACATCCATCAGTATCTTCATGTGAGTTACCAGCATGAATCAATACTCCAGCAAATGATTTAACATTCAAAAGCCTTGGAGTGTATCTTTTGAATCTTGGGGAATAAGCCCACACAACCTCATACTTACCATATGGGATTGCGGTTCTTCCATGCACTTTAGTTTCTCCGTTATCAAAAATACCGTTTTTGTTAATATCTCTTACCTTATCTTCTAATGTATCACAAAAGTATACACCATCTACATATAGTTTACCTATTGTGTATGTATCACGTAAAGCAATACGAGTTAATTCAAGTTTCATAGTTTTATAAATTAACTATAACGTATATTATTTTAATCAAAAATCATCAAAATAATTAGTTTTATGATTAATACTCGTTGTTATAATTTTATATCCATCACTTGTAACGTAAAAAGAACAAATACCATCTCTATTAGTATATTTTTCTGTAACATTTTCACCATTTAACCATACAGATACATCAGTATTTATATCAGGATGTGTTACAAAATTATAAATGTTTTCATTCTAAAAAAGTTTAACTTCTTTCACCGTCTATTCATAACGCTAATCATCTATTTTTGATTTGTAGATTTCTACCACTTTATGATAACCATTTGGCGCTTCACGTTTATACTTAGCTAAAACTTTTTTACTTTCAAATTTATATCCATCGTATTCTACAGTTTCTCCAAGCTGAAGATCTTCTTCTTCTTTGTTTTTATATTCATCAACAATCTCAAACTAAACACCTTTGTTGATTGTGAAAGTTCTAAGATTATTTGAACCCCATCCTGGTTCATATACTGTAATAACAACTAATACAATATATTCGCCAAAGTTTCTCTAATCTGCAGCTGGAAAGTACATTTCAATCTGCTTAGAACCACTTATAACTCTTGATGGTGCAAGATATTTATCTGGAACAATCTTAAACTACTTTGATCTTACACCAAAGCCGTTATATGCTGGAAAATATCTGTAATCATCAATTGGTCCAAACATACCTGATGTATACACCTCTTGATTATATGGAAGCCAATTATACATACGACATCTTGTATATGCTAAATCATAGTCAGTTGGACTATAATACTAAGGATAACCGTAGTTATCTAAGTCTATATACTGGATGTCTTCTTTTCTAATAACATAACATCTAAGTTGCTTAATAGATGTAGCATCGTAATCAGATAGCTCATCTAATGTAAACTATAGACGTATGTCAGTTCCCATTATTACTTGTTTCATATTTATATAAAATAAAAAAGCTGAGATCGGGCTGTATGCCCAACCCCAGCTTAGTTGTTTTTAATATTAATTATTATGCAAAGAAAGTACCAAATGCTGTCTTAAGAGCTGCACCCTGACCCTTCTTAGGATAAATCTCAATTGACTGCTTTGTAAGTCTATGGAGATCATCAGCTGTACGATACATATTCTCAAACAAGATTGTAACTGCATCATACTCACCATTAAGCTTTGTATCCATCTTAGGAAGATCGAACTGACGATAATCCTCAAAACCACGATTGATGATACCATTGTAACCCATAGCTGACTCTTCACGATCACGTACGTACTTAGGAGAAGCTGTATAGATCTTACCAGGAGTCTTCTTAACAACAATACCTGGCAATGGGAACTTATGGCTATAACCAATACCTACGATACCAGCTTCGTCGTTAAATGAGATCCATGTAGAAACTGCAAAACGTACAGTAGCTGCAGGACTTAATGCTGGAACTGAATCGTCATCATCATAAGGAAGAGCTTCAAGGGTAATCTTGCCAGCAGCAACTGCTACGCTAACTCTTGCTCTCTTGTAATCCTTCTTGATAAGAGCTGCAATACCTTCAGCTACCTTCTCAGGAGTATCACCTACCTTAGTTACATATTCATAAGACTCAGTCCACTTACGGAAACGTGTATTCATATCCTTGTAGATAATACGGAATACAACGCTGTGGCCACCAGCTGCAATCTTAGTCTTAACTGGATCCTGAATGTTTGCAAAGTCAACTTCAATCTTTTCCTGAGTATCGTCTGCGTGATCTGTAAACTCAGCACTCTTAACAGCGCTCTTCTGAATTGGATTAGACCAGTCGATTACTGGAGTATACTTAACACTACCATCGCGACCAATGATTGTAGATACAGCGCTTGTGATCTTACCAATCTTGATAGCTGTAGCTGTTGCTGGAACAGTTGCTACTGCTGTAGCAGGCTCTGCCATGTCAACAATTACAATCTTACCAACATTCTCAATTTCTGACTTCTTGTCTTTTGCGAGATCGCTGATCTCACCAGTGTACAATACTGCGTCTTCGTTACTTACAAAAACGTCATTTACAAATGTAATCATATCTTTATATTTTATTAATTTTTTCTACTCACCTCACGCGCTAATTTAATAGCAAAGGCTTTCCACGTTAAAATTATTCTTGTGTCATAACCTCCTGAGTTATACTCTTATAGCGAGGATTACCAGTATTCTCAAGGTACATCTATGCAGCTATTTTAATAATCTCTGGAATTGTTATGTTATCAAAATCCGTATATTCTTCAAACGGATTTGTTAATGTTATTTTATTAGGAGTACGTAAATAACCTAATACATACTCTTTTATCTTGTAGTTCTTATCTGTAAGTAGATAACAACCTTTATCTGTGCAGACTCTTAAAGGTCTTGCTTCGCCATACTTATAATGAAAATCCGTAAGGCTATTTGTAACCCTATACATAAAACTATCAGATGTACATTCAAATATACTTGTACTATAAGGATTTTCTCCTTTATTGTTAGTTATGATAGCATCTTCATTTAATGAAAATAAGAAATCATCTGGATAGTTTTCTACAGTGTATTTATCATACTTTGGGTTATTATCATCTACACTAAACTGTGTGTATTTTGTAGTTTTGTATAGATTGATTAAATCATTCCTACGCTTCTCATTTTGTTCATATGACGTTCTATGAACTTGATCTGTGTTAAATCTTAATTTAACAAACTTATCTACAGCCTAATTTAGCCAAAACAAAGAATCAGATGTAAGAGGTTTTTCAACTTGATTAACAACACCTATCTCTGTTTCAAAGGCTTCAAGTATATCTATATATTTCATTGATCATCCTCCTACTACTGTTGCTTTGCATTATTCTATTGATCTTGTAACTGAGCTCTTGCTCTTCTCTTTAAACTTTCTAAAGTTACCCCAAACTTATAATTATATATATATAAATCTACAGCGCCTTTTACTATGTCCCAAAAGCAAGATGAAGACAACTCGCAATCATAACCATTTGTTAATATTGTAAACGATTGAATTTTTTTATAATATACAAGTAAAATACTACTTATAGTAGTATAATTATCATGTAGTACGGTTATAGGATTCTATACTACTATACCATTAGTATTCTATTCTCGTTCAAATATAACTAATGGATTTCTAAAAATAAAACCCTCATTATAAGTATTATTTATTTTAGAATAATCCTAATATTCAGAAAATATCTTATTTTCAACAAATACGTATTCTCCAGAACCTTCTTTCTATTCAAATTTATATGTATTTAAACATTTTGAATAGCTTCTTATGTATTTATAATAATCAGTTGGAAGATTAAAGCTTTTACAATTCGGCTAAATTGTATTATACGAATCATCAATTTCATATATATATTCTTCTTTTATAAGATCTTTAACCTTTTCCTACAAGTCGCTAATGACATCTCTATCTTTTACAACCATAAGTTGTTTTATAATATCATCAAAATACTACTTTGCGTATTCATTGAGAAATGCATAAATAGTTTCTGTATCTGGCTTGTTTTCAACCTCAAATGAAGGATCTATTTCAATAAGCCTACGCTCAAATTCAATTCCGAGCTAAAATGTTTCTTGATACGTCATGATTCTAATCCTCTCAATTGTGCTTTAGTTTGCATTCTTGGAGATTCAACAATCTCTGTACTCATAACTAAAGCAAGGTTAATTAATTCTTCAGCCATACTATCAGATAATTCAAAGTCTATATCGGTTTGCTAAGATAGTCTTTTATTTTTATCAGCAAATTTCTGTGGATATTTTATGTATGTATATATAGCTTTTATATTTGATGGTCTACCAAGTATATCAACTCTATTCAAATCTCCATAAATATATATTATTTTTTTACCCTATATACAATATATTGCACTCTTTGACCATGGTTTATTATTTATAGACTATATAAATTTATACATGTATTTAGATGATATCTATTTTGCAGACTAAATTGTATTTGATCCATCATCAATAGTAAACATAACATGTATAACATACATTACATCTTGATTTAAATTTATTGTAACACAATTTAGATTTGTATCATTTGACTATCTTATAGATGTTCCTTCAGTTACTAAAGGCTGTAAATCCTCAACTGCTTTTTCATCACCCTCAAACGGCACTCTCCTCATATTGTTTCCTGTAAATTTTTGAGCTATTAGAGCTAGGTAGGCCTTGTCCAGTAATGTAGCAATCTCATATTCAGTTAACGACGGATATGACGTGGTGACATTCTCCTTGTCATATTCGATCATAAACTTTTCGTATATATCTGCGTGCGTCATACGTCGTTTAATTTTTATTACTTATTGTTTGTTTCGTTTATAATAACAAGCTTCAGATCTTGGTTTTTCTTATTATCTAAGTAAGCAATAGCATCTGCTAACGATGTAGCAATCAAGTCTGTACCATAATAGTAGTTAGTCTTATCCTTACGGATAACACCCTTAGCTACAGCTTCTTCAATAATAAACTCTGTGTCTTTTGATTTATTGTCAACCCACTTATCAAAGAACTTCTTAGGGTTCTTATCTACCATTGTAAACAGCGTAGACTCTACAAGTTCATTAGAAAGATCATCTGACTTAACACCAAACAATCTAAGACACTTACGCATATTATCAAGTGATAACTTATCAAATTCACGAATAGCGTCTCTACGTAACTTATTAAGCTTATTCTGCTCAACAGCCTCAGCTTGACGGTTAATCAAGATGTAATCTTTACCAGCATCAAGCTTATCAAGTGATGTAGCAACTCTCTTATGACCCTCAAGGAACTTAATAATCATAGCCTGACGAGGAATAGAGTCGTCTAACAATAATGGCTTAGCGCCAATCTTTACACAGAATGTAGTCCAGAAATCACTATTACGTGATAAATGACCTTCATCATAACCTAAAGCTTTTTCAAAATTCTTTTCGTCTTCTGGAGTAAGTCCAGTGTATATCGAGCCAGACCTTGTAAAATAAGGGGCGATATAATCAAAACATCTGCTGTACTTCAACAAGCCAGCCCATGGATTCTTTTTCTTAATTCTTAATTCAACTACCATAATATATTTAATTAGTTCTCCATATATGATATATGTTAGGGCATAACTCAATTAAGCGATACACCCTAATATATATTATATAGATTCATTTATTTTAATTACGCCTGCTTGTACTCTGAATCATCAGCATCGCAGTAAAGTACACCACATGCAAGTGGGTTACGTACCATAATACCCTCTTCACCGAGGAAGTGTACCTGATAACCATCACGGCTATTAGAACGTAGAGTGTTAATTGAGTTACCGTAACCAGATGGGAGTACAGAACCACCAGTACACCACTGTACGAACTCACGACCCTTACGACAAACCTTAACGATGTTTGCCTGACCATCACGCATACCGAGGTCGAGGAACAAGAATGTGTAAGACATCAATGGCTTACCTGACAGTGGGTGGAGCTGACGAAACATCTCCATGTTGTCAAAGAGAGCACACTTCTTAAGAGTAAGCTCAATACCGTTAGTCATCTTGTAAGTTGTGAACTAACCACCAAGAGTCAACTCCTAACCATTACCAGTGATAAACTTAGTGTCAATCAACTGCATGTTAGCTACCTTCTCCTTCAAGAGACGGTCGAACTCACGCATACCCATCTCACCAGTCAAAGCAACAAACTTACGCTCGTTTGTACCAAGCATGTTATAGCAAAGATCGAAGAGATAATCCTCGAGCAACTCAGTTGTAAGAGTTGTGTAGTAACGTGTGTTAGCTGGGCTAATCTGCTCGAACAAACCTGCTGAGATAGCAACTGGTCTGCCATTTGTACCGCGATTAGAGTATGTACCATCAGCGTTACGGTTAGACTTAGCAAAGAGCAACTGATATTCCTCACGCTTCTTCCACTCACGAAGAGCCAACCAATACTGGTAGTCAGACCAGAGGTAAGACTTCTTGCCAGTCTCAGGGTCTGTCAATGCGATAGCCAATACTGTAGAGTAAGCATCACCAGTAATATCGTAAGAAAGACGCATTGTCATCAAGTTGTTCTTCATCTTGAATGGAGTCTGATAGTTCAGGATGTCTGCCTCATCTGAATACTCTTCGTATGCAGAACCGATACGGCTTACCTGACGACCTGGGAGAAGATACTCACCTGGAATATATGCACCAGAACCAGCATCAGCTACGTAGCACTCATAAACCCAAGCGCTACCATCCTGATAAGGAGTACCAGATACACGAACCTGGAAACGATAGTTGTCAAATGACAAGATTGCACCAGGACCAAAGTAACGCTCTTCAAGACCGAGGTAGATTGGAGAGTTGCCAATACCAGCGGTAGTTGTAGCAGCAGCAGAAGTTGTAGTTGAATCTGTTGTTGAAATTACTTTGCCATTATACTTAGCGTAACGAATGTTAACTGCGTGATCTTGATCAATCTGTACAGCCCACTCATACTCACGATTCTCGATAGTCATAGTCTTACCAAGACCACCAGTAATCATATCAATAGTAGTTGAAACACCATCATCCTTTGTACCGAATACAAGAGACAAGATACCAGCAACCTCATGAGGCTTTGTAAGCAAAGCATTAGAAATCATGTTTTCGTCTACAAGATCAGAGAATCTCTTACCTCTGTACAACTGTAGACCATTAAGTAAAGTATTATTCATAAGTTATTATATAATTTAATTTATCTTAAAATAGACCACTTACTAATTCAGCAGCACTTTTCTGTTTCTGTTGTGTATTATATGTGCTGTGATTCTTTGAAGTGTTCCTAAGTATTTTTCTAAGTTTTTCTGCAGCGGATGTTTCACCATCTCTCTTAGCTCCAGATACTAAAGAATCACCTTTCATTGTAAAGTACGCAGATTCGATTAGGTTCTTTGAAAGATTCTTATTAAAATCTCTCTGATACTGTGATACGCCATCTTGATCAACCTTAAAGATATATTCATATAAAGCAGCTCTATCTTCCTTAGGAATAGAAATACCTCTAATTGTACTCAGATTGTTAATATCACTCTGAACACTCTGGAAGAACTGTCTATTCTGCTCTTCCTGCTGCTTAGCGTATTCCTCTTGCTGCTTACGATTCTCTTCGATCTCATTCTCACGAATAACCTTCAATCGTTCAAGAGCATCTTCAGATTCATCATAAAGCATATCAGCGTCTTCGTATCTACTAATCTTGTTATTAATCTGCTCATCAGAATAACCATTATATTTAAGTAATTCTCTAATTACACTTTTTTGGTTATCCTCGTTCTCTAGATCTAAGTTTTCAAAAGATAATGTATCCTATTGCTTCTGATAAAAGTCCTCAAACTTACCGCCATTCTTAACATATTCGTCAAGCTGAGCAATACGTTCATCGGCATACTGTGGAACAGAGTTGTGTTCTACAACCTTACCAAGATACTGAGTAAACTCTTCAACAGTAACAGGCTTATCTTCTTCTTTAAAATCCGCCATATTCCACCCTAAAGATTCGCCAACGGCATCAAATAGAGCAGAAACCTACTGAGCTTCTGTTACATCTTCAGCAGAAGGATCAGTATCACTGCTATCATTATCATTAGCAGTGTTATCATCATCTTGATTATCATTAGTTTCTTTCTCTTCTTTAGAGTTATTTAAAATATGTTCAGGGATTTCCGTGTTATCATTACCGACGGTTAAATCATCCCCATCTTTTACATCCTCAGAATTACCTGCTGGTTCATCTGGAGTCTTATTGTCATCTTCTACCTCAACAACACTATCTTGCCTTCCCATGTTTGTTACATCTGTGGTTTCTGAAGTTTCGCCTCCGTTACCATAAATACTATCAAGCATTGTATCAAGTGCTGATGGTTTATTATCTTTGTTTTCCTTCATAATTATTAATTAATAATTAAATATTATTTTCGCATAACTGCGTATTATTTTTTATTCTTTTTCTTAAGTGCGCCAAGTCCTAAAACTGGAAGTATAACATTTCTTAAGTTCTTCATTGATAAGTTTTCGGTTTGATCCTATCTGTCTATATTACCATTATTTCTTTGCTATATCTCTTTTCTGCTAACACCTTTATGTATATACTAAACATCTTCTACATCAACAACTTTCTAACCTCTTTTTCCAAGTAAGTATCCTTCTGATGCTATTTTACTTTTAGCAGACTTCTTGCCATTATTTAAGAAAAGATCATGCTCTCCAAATCCATCCATCTAATATCTTGGGATTGCGCCATATTCGTCCATAATCTATTTTAGAACAGTAGGGTTTTTAGAAAATCTTCTAAATTCTCTAGATACCTTATATTTAGTTTTTAACGTTCCAAGTTTTTCATTAATTATAGAATCAAACATCTTCTTACTTGATATAAGCTATTTGTACTTATCAAGATCCTTTTTTTACGTATAGCATCTTTTATTGCATATCCAAATTTTCTTGTACTGTTATCTTTGCTAGAAACAAGCTAACTTAATATATTTCTAGTAAAATCACCTCCAAAAGAATCTCTACCCTTAATAAGTGATTCAAAATTCTCTTCAACCAATTCATTACTACTAAGCCTATTTATATAATTAATCTGATGTGCTAATTCGCGTCTTTCTGGAAATTTTTGTATCGTTAAACCATTATCGTTATAAAACTTGTCACTTAAGATTCTAAAGTTTATATCTTTTTCTTTTAATAAATTATCAGCATCGATTAATGATTTAACCTAATCATAATGATCTTTATTAAAATAACCAAGATCTGGATTTATATCAAAATTAAGATCATATACATCCTTTTCAACTAATGGAATTCCAGCCTCTTTTGCCTTTTGTTTAACAATAGAACCTAAGCTTTTACCAGTCTAAAGTCTAAACGGATCATAATACATATTTTTTGTACCAATAGAACCTATAAAGCGTGGGTCGACATATTCATTATCATATGTATCAAAATCAGAAAGTGCTAATCTTTTTATCAAGTTAGGTTCATCTCTATGACCAGTTGGAATTTGTAATGTAAATATTGCCGAATCATCTGGATCCGATTCTCTTGGTGCAGAAAAATTATCTGCTATACTTTTAGATGATGATATGTATAACCCATCATTATCTTTATTAAATGCTCCATTTGGCGAAGTTTCACCATATTCATATAAACCAACTCTACCACCTTTAGTCATAACTGGAGGTATATGTGTTGCAGCATATTCAAGTCTCGATTTTACATCATTATCACCGTATTTACTATTAACATTATCATCTAAAAGTTGCTAATATTCATCTTTAACCCTCATGTTGTCTTTATAATCCATTACACCTCTAAGAAATCTAGATCTCTGATTAATCCTATCATCTAATATTTTTGATGCAGTGTCATAATCAGAATCTAATGGTATGACTTCCATACCATTTGTTCTTAAATATGGATTAATATGATCTCTAAGTTGTTGTCTCAATGGTATATCATCACTAACATTTAATGGCTTTATTCCATCTTTTGAAGGGTAGTGCAGATATGGATATTTAAATATAGTATTATTGTAATCATTCTAAGCTTTTCTTGTCAAATATACAGCTCTTTCTAAAGGAGATTTATTTATAATACCATTACCATCTTGCTAAAACGCAGCTTCTATAACATTATCATTAAACTCATTCTTGAATATTTCTTTGAAATCGTCTTTAAAATCAATTTTTGGTAAGCTTATATTTCTATTATTATATTTATTTTGTCCAAACAAACTTCCAAGTACAGATGCTTCTACAAATTGTTTTCGTGTAGATTCATCTGGAATTGGGAACTATTTAGATATTTCATACGCTTTTTTAAAATCATCTACAATATCATCTTTGTTAAACTATTTTTTATAAAAGATTCCATTGTCTTTTAATTTTTTGTTTAGTCTAACTAAAGCTCTCATGTTTAAATTCCCATTGTTGTCAGTAAGATTAAAATCACCATTAAACGCCTAAACTTGTCTATCAGTTATAGGCCTTGATAGTTTTGGAGCTTGTGTGTAATTTGTATTAAACTTTCCATCTGATCCAGAATAATTAGGTGTATTTAATATAGCATCATCTAATATATCTTTACTTTCTGTACTATACTGTTTAGAAGCATCATTTATAAACTCATTAGGTAAAGTTGTGTTATCAATATTTTGCATGAGCTTATTACCAACTTTATTTAAGTTGATCTTATTCTATACATATCTTCCAGTATAATTAGATGCAGCTTTACCAAGATTATAAATATCTTTAATCTATTGTATTGGATTACCAGAGATATTAAGTTTAGCACCACCCATACCTAACCAGGTTCCTGGGTTTGTAAACTCAGTAAGATATTCCGATGGTCTATATCCTGTACTATTCTATATAGCATCAGACATAGCTGTAGATCAATCTTTATGCATAACAGCATTACTTGCTGTATTTACTGCCTAAGCACCTAAAGAACTTGCAGCAATACCCTAAGTAATTGGACTTGACCAGAATGCACCACCTGGAGCTAATGCTGCTGGAGCGGCTTGTGCAGCTATTGGAGCAAGGCCTAAACCTAATGTACCAAGCATAACCTTATCTATATCACCAGTCTTAGCTTTAGCCTAATCTTTAGCATATGTAGGAGAGCTTGTGTTCTATAACATTCTTGGCTGTACATTAGAAGTATCTATTCCTTTTGGTTTAGATGTATTCTTCTATAATCTTGGAGCAGTAACTAAAACATCATCAAGTATAAATGGTGATTCGTACTATCCAACATCAGTTGTAGCTTGTGTTATATCAGACAAACCTTTATTCTTACCATTAGATACAACTGCATATATTTTATTACCTCTTCTCTATACGGTGTCCCAATCAACTTTATAATTATTTCCAGATTGATCTTGACCTACAAATCCAGCGTTCTTAGCACCTTTAGCAAAGTACCTTAAAGATTCATCATCCTTACCTCCTTTATAACCTGGAAGATTAACAATTGGCTAATCATTTAATACAGCACCCATAGTCTATTCTATAGGAGGAAGATCCATTGAGTGCTCAAATATAAAAGGGCTACCCTATTGCTATGGTACTTCAACCTATGGTTGTGGGCCTCTACCAACAGGAGGCAATACAGGCTATTTAAATGCGTTCTAAGCGCTTTCTTCTATAGCCTAAGCTGTTTCCTAAGGTATAAATGTTTTAGGCTGCTACACGGCCATTAAAGCTGGTTTCTGTTGAACTATAGGCTAACCATAGTGAACTGCTGCAGCTTTTCTAACAGATTGCATACCAACAAGGTTCTTTGTATACTAATCAAGAGGAGCTTCAAAATAACCTATACGTTTAAGCTCTTTAGCATAATCAGCTACAGTGTCAGCATTTAAAGCTTTCTTATATTTGCCAGCCATATCGTTTAGATAAGCGTCTATAAAAGCAGCATCATTTTTGTATACGTTATAATCTTTACCATTATAACCATATCCGCCATAATTATGAGCTCTCAATGCTAAAGGACTTGTTCCGTAAGTGCTCTCGAAAGCCAACTGGCTCATTACATTGTCATATGTAGACCTCTTTGTATAACCTCTCTTAATAAGACCATTATAAACAAGAGGCCCAAGCTTATTAGCAAATGCCTAAAACTTATTAGGCTATTTGCTACTTGGTTGTTTAATTGGTTTCATAAGCATTAATTCTCACCAGTTACTCTATTCTTTAAAGCTGTAGAAGCTTTAATCTTCTCTCTCTAAAGCGCCGCATCATCTTTCTGCTTCTGTAAAGCCATTTCGTGGTCCATACGCTTCTTTTCTAAGCTTATCTTAGCATCTTCTATCTCACGCTTCTAACGCGCCTCATAACGCTTTAAATAAGCCTCCTGATCAATCTTACGTTGCTCTGTAGCATCCTTTGCAATCTCCATAGGATCAGGTATACCATTCATGTTAGCATCCTTATCCTCAGTACCACGATATGCACTAATTTCAGCTACTGCAATCTTAGTCTGATTATCAGCATCAATCTTATAACGCTCAAGATCCATCTTAGCTTCCTCAAGCATAAGCTCTTGCTGTTTAGCTTCATTTTGCATCTGCTGCAATTGCTGTTGCTATTGAGCTTCAGCTTCTTGCTGCTACTGCTGCATTTGCTCTTGGCGAGTCTGCATATCCTTAAGCTTCTGCTTAAGTATATTGAAGTTATCATTTGTAAGAATCTCAGCTGCTTCAAGCAAGCTTGCACCGTTCTGCATAGCTGGCTGTATAAGCTGTTGTAACTTCTGTATATTCTCTATATCTTTAGAAGTATCGCTTACAAATACATCCATATCTTCATAGTAGAACTTCTTCGCTATATCCAAGAAAGCTCTTTCGCCATTATCAAATACATATGAAAGCTTCTGCTTACCAGTACCTTCCCAAGCTCCTTTTGCTGTATTAAGGAGCATAGTCATCACATGTCTCTTACACTGATTGTGAACCCAGAATAAAGGCTCTGTAATATGAGATGACTGAGTTACAGATCTTTCAACATTACCAACAAGTTCAGATGTACTAATAGCGCCTTCTCTCTAAGAAGTAATACCAGATATAGTACCAGCTAATAGTTCTATCTTGTCCATTAGCTATATGTACTCTGATATAACCTACGACATTGTTAAGTCCAGAGAAGTTATCTGATTAAATGTAGCTGGCTTACCGCCTTCACGACCAGGTACATTCCAACCCTCTTCATAAGGGTTGATAAAGTTAACACCTACAGAAGATAGATAATGCATCCATCTATCAGGTGTAATATTCATAGACTTAGGAATCTAAGTAATATCCATATTGATTACCTTTCCTTTGTCTCTTGCTATTGCAAGCTCCAGCCGATACCACAGCACAATGTACATATATTGTAATGGTTTTAGTATGCTAACTAAAGACCTTGGCTTACTGTTTGTTGCGCTATAAACACAACCACAATAAGGGAGCTTTTGTGAGTTTGGATTATCAATACTTACATGCTGGTATTCAAGTGGCTGTATTCCGAAATATAAATCAGAACCAGCTCTATATCCTTCCCATACCTCTATAATCCAATCTGGTTCTATAGAAACCTCAGTTCCTACAGGTTTGTATGTTTCATCACATATTGTAACCTAAGGCTCTCCAGCTTCATCAAGAACTGTAACATAGAAGATTTTCTTAAATGATTTCCAACATACATGCCATACATTAATAGAATGCTTATTCTGAAATGAAAAACCATCTTTATCATATATGTGCATTGTTATATGATTAAAATCATCAACTGGCCCTCTTTCTGGCATATCACCAATAGGTGTTCCTGATAAGATTTCATTAAGTCTATTAAGATCTTTCTCATCCATCTTATCATTATATCTATCGTATATCTCAGCTACTGGTAATCTCATCTTACGAACGCACCAAGAACCATCTTCTATAAATTCTAAGTCTGGACATTTATCATAATCAAAGTCCATAGGATTTACACGCTCTGCGTAAGGTTCTCCATTTTGAACTCCTACGTAGTATACTTCAGTACCACTAATCAAACCATCTTTCCAACCTTTTATAAACTCATTATGTAATGAAAGTCTTTCTTTAAGGTATTCAAGTGTATGATAAGCGGTATTCTCTACAACATCTTTGTACTCTTTATCCATATACTTAGCTATAGCTTCTGGTGGCATAATCTCACCACTCTATAACTATTGCTAAAACTATTGCTGTTCTTCTGGACCCATCTTAGATTGTATAGCTGCCATCATATACTACATAAGCATTTCTTTCTCCTTATCTTGTAGTTCTGATACAGCTTCTTGAGATGTGCGAACAACTCTAAAGTTTAATGGTCTTTTAGTCTCCTCACCTATAAGCAAATCAATCTTAGGTCTAATAATATTAAAATCCTAAGGGGTAGCAGGAAAACCATCATCTACCTTAAATGGATTTGTTATACGCTTAAAGTCTTTCTCGTCAAAGATACTGTTATATAAGTTGTAATAGGTCTACATCTCGCCATGCTGCGTATCACGCCTACCGCCGCCAGAAGTAACATTGCCTTCACCTATTATATAATCCACACAGTCATGCTACCACTTTTCATCTTTCTTAGTTAGCGGGAGCTTCTGCTATGGAAATGCGGCACTATATAAATTATCCTTTACTCCTATCATTGTTAAAATGTATATACAGGTATATCGTCTTGCTGCTACTCATCATTCCACCAAGATTGGCCAAACAATGGCATTTCAAAGAGTTCAACCTATTTATTTTCTTCTTTACTTTTAGCTACCTTTACCTAATAGAGTTCTTCTCTGTACATCATAGTCATACATAATGCTATGACTCTATCGACGTTCTTTACGCCATCATTCTCTATAAGCTCTTCTATTAGAGGCTCGCTATATATTCTTTCTATATTAGGATGTCCTGGCTCAAATTCATCCATAAGCCATTCAAGTATTAATCCTTCTCCATAAGCCCTAATAGACTTAGTCATATGACATCCTTTTCTTCTTTGTACTTTTGAATCTTTAAATACCTCGGATATTATCTTATCTGGCTAATCTGCTAATAAGTAATCACAATGTTTATTTGTGAAGTAAGGATATATACCCTTACGTTCATTCTCAAATAACAATCTTGCATTATAAAAGATTAAAAGCTTTCGTACATTTTCATAGTACTCTTCAGCAGTATCAGGTCGTCCTGAATATTCTGCTACAATAACGTCGTTCCAAGCTTCTCCAGCTTTAACACGTTTAAATATAAATGTTGATCCCAAAGAGTTTGTAAAAGACTCATCGTGGTCATCGGTTGTGTTATCGTATAGTTTTTTATCTATACTTCTATATGTCCCCATATAGCCCAGCATACATCATCACTATAAAAGTGTCGGGTGTTCGTGGATGGATTATATTTATTCACCATCTATGCGTTACACTGCCATACTGCCTTTCGCAATCAGTATGATTAGCACGGAATTGTCTGTTCTAGATGTTTCCCGTTTTTACCCGATTTTAGACCCGCTGACATTACGCGTACGGGTCACAATTGTGAGTCATTATATTTCTACATAAGAAAGTATGAGTATCACATTCAAAATTATACACAATACCAGTATACTTGCTAATATCTATCTATTTTATTTTGCAAATTATATATCTAAATTCGTCGTTAAAAACCATTTGTTTATTTGAATGATTTGATAACTATCTATCTATTATTTTATTAGCCTTAACTGTATCTTCTATACAATATTTATCAAATAAACGTTTTAAATAAATAGATCCAGATTGTGCGATTCTTACACGATATGTCTTTTTCTAATTTACAACTCTTCCACATATTGTAGACTATTTGCTATCTCTTAGTTTAGATATTCCATTTATTATTTTAAGCGCAAATAATAAATCCTAAACATCTTCTAATAAGTTTAAATTTACACTTACAAATTCAATAGTTGAGGTATTATTTCTATTATAAACACATCCATCAGAAGCAAGATAACCAGATATTATATTTAATTTATATCTATCATTTATTCTTTTAATTCTATCTGGTATTGATTTATTATAACAACTATTACCAAACGTATTACTTAACCATTGCTATACCTTTTTAGATGTAAAATTTAGTTCTATAGTATTTCCTCTTACCCTATAATACGGAACTATACCTAATTCATTTTGTATAAAATTATAACACTTATCAAAATAAAATTTTTGATTTATATCGAATACGATGGAAACAGAATGCTTTTTACTATCGCACCAACCATCACCTAACCATAACCCAACAAACCACCAAAACTAATCAGAATTTATTGGAGCATCTTCGCATTTATTATTTGTGTTATAATATACATTTGGAAATTTGCAATAATATCCAACTTGAATATCTTTTGCTTTTACAAAATCATATTCTCCATTTAATGTCGGTGAGCATAATATTGGATGCTCTCTTGTAAATGTTGTAGTTCTATAAGAGTTGGCTGTTCTGATAGTGTATATATCTTCGTTTTCTTTATCGTAACGCTATAAATTACGTATATCAACAAACTCGCCATCTCTATTTATAAGCTTGTCATCAAGAGTTACATCTTCTACATTTACCAAGCCTCTTTGTGTACATACTTTTTCTCCTGGCGTTAAACATCCTCCTATATATAATCCAAATGGAGGATCTTTAATTGGGTATTCCCATATTACAATTGATCCATGTGGCTTATCATCTTTCTTTAAGTGATATGTTGTTATATCACCAGACTTCTTTTCAGTAGCTTTAACCTACCCTTCTCCATCCCAAGCTAAGTCTACTACATGTTTCATATTTCGTAGCTTCTCATTAGTTCTAATTCGTGTTAATTGATTCATTAACAACTACCTTGGGAAAATATTTTTACCAAGCTCCAATACAGCTTCCTATGGCTTTAATGGACGCTCTGATATAAATCTATCAATAGATGTCTGAGATGCACCACCATCTTTTACTTTGTTTCTTTGAGCAATAAGTTCTTCTATAGCTTTCTCTTTAATACTATTACCATACTAATCCATGAACTTCTACTTACCATTCTAATCAGTAGATTCCATATTAGACCATGATGGAACAAAGAATCCACATTTAGTCTATTCTTGACCATCATCCCAAATATTCGGGAAAGCCAAACAGTTGAATGCTTCTGGCTTATAGAATAAATTCTTAAGACCATCAAAAGCACCACCTTCAGTACCACCAGTACCAAAAGCAATCAAAAGACCAAAAGCTACACCGTCGTCAGTTTCTACAGCAGGCTGTTCAACTCGCCAAGCTGTTTCAAGATTAGGGAACTTACCACCCTCTTCAAATAGTACAAGTTTACCACGAGTACCACGAAGTCTTTCAGGATCATTCTTAAGTGTGATACCTGTTATACTTGATAAGTAACCTTGCTCAGTCTATTTACCAAACTCATCAGTAATCTTAAAACCAGATACACGTTCCATACGTGTACTTGTAAGACGTTGTTTTGACCAAGCTGTGTTCTTATCTATAAAGTCCATTATTTGCCAAGCTTTAGTAAGAAGACCATCACCAATCAAGAACTTCTATTCTGAAGCTACAGCAAAACTTTTAGATCCAGGTATTAACTCATAATTACGTACTAACATAGACGCTCCTTTAAATGAGTATCCACGCTGTCTTGACTTAAGCACAACTAAATGCTTACCTTCAGTTTCAGCTTCTTCTATGGCGTTAAAGTAATAGTAGTCATAATCCCAGAAGTTTGGGAACTCTAATATACGTTCACGTCTTGTACGTTTATTACCATATCTATCTGTATACTCAACCTCACTAAGTTTCATAATTGGGCTATAGTTAAGATAAAAGTAATTATATCCACTTATAGCATCACCATCAGGAGCAACATATCCGTATAGACATCTATTAGTTTCTTCATCCCAGTACTTTATATAATCAGTAGTTCCTGGAGGAGCTAATGTATAAGCACCGTGCTCTTTAAAGAATATAGCTGCCTATCTAAATTTATCACTATTATAAATCTTCTTATTAAAGTCAACCATAATTATTTAACTGTTTCATATAGACCGATAACACCACCACCTTTAACCTTACCAGATTCAAGCTGTTCTGCTTTAGCTTGCTTCATAGCTATATCTAACGATTTAACTACTCCACTAACATCTTTAAGTATTCGTGTGATTTTAAGTGCTGTGTCTATATCCATACTACCTTCTGAATACTAATTCAGAGTTTCAATCAATCCCTCTGCTGCTGACTATGAAGATGAAAGCAGTCTGGTTCCAGGAGTCTATTGAAACTCCTGAAACCTTTTTGCTAATATCATCATTTCGGCAGTAGGTTTATATTTATCATCATTGAACATGTCTTTGCCTACAACAGATTGTCTCTCTTTTTCTGGATAAGCCTCGTATGGACTATTCCATTTGTATAGCCAAATGATATATTCAATCTCTTTTAGCGCCTAAGATTTATCTTCAGCATTATTATAATACTCCTTAAATGGAGGTATTGCTAAATCCTAAGTACTAAGCTTTATTTTACCACCTTGTATATCAAACATTACTTTCTAATAGCTTTTTACCAATATGAACGTCATTACAGAACGCTAATGTTATATATTGGTTCATATTTTTAACTTCCTCAATGTTTGTAGTCTAATTAAGATCACCGATACATAAGTCGCAGTTATTTTCAATAAGGCTTGAAACCGCATTCATATTTAGGTTTTTAATTGTGTTAAAACCGCAAACTAAGAATACACTACCATGACCACTAACCATATTAAAGTCATACCTTTTCATATTAATATCAGATATAGAGCTCGATATGTTAGACTTAAGACCACTCTCTTCGCTAATTTCAGAAATACAAAATAATCCAACGTTTGCAAAATCGTCTACCTCTATAACCTTTTTTAAAATATCAGCATCAAACGATACTATAGAATATCTTTTTCTTAATCCACACGCAATCAAAGTTTTAGCAAGCTTATGTACATAAGGTTTGTTATCATATAAATACTCTTCTTTGGCTTTAACGTTTTGAACAATTGCGTAAAAGTTAGCACCATAATATCTTATAAGTTTACAAGCATCTTCAAGTTTGATAAAATTATAATTACCGCTTTGTATTTCTGCAAATGTAACTTCATTAGATAATTTATTCTCTGAACCGATTCTAAATAAAGTTGTATTTGTTACAATCCACACATTATCCTTTGTAAATGTTACATTTAAAGCAATGTTCTTCCAACCTTTCTTAAGCACTCCCTTGATTACATCCTCAATTCTTTCATTTGAGCTTATCGTTGGTTTAGAGTTTATACATTTTAAAACACTGTCATAAGAACTTAACGGATTGCTATTAGAACTTATATCAGAGATAACTTCTTGTAATGATTTAGTATTATCATCAGAAACATTTGTACCATCATATCCTCCAACGCCATTTACGTACAACGCATTTATAGAAGTATTATCTGTAATGTTCTTCTTTGAAATTAACTCAAGAGCGTTTAGATTACCATTTGATAAAGATCCAGCACCAATAGAAAACACTGTATTATATTGATAGTTTCCTGCAGTTTTATTATTTGTTATATTGTAACAACCGCTTGCAAACTCACAACTATTAGAAACTTTGTTTCCTAATCCAAAGCACTGAATGTTATTTGGATATTTATTAGTTGATGAAGGTTTGCCCCTTAAAGCCGTTCCAACAAATATAGAATTACTTCCTCCGTTAAAAATTGCATTTCCTACCAATATATTACTTCTACCATCAGATGTTACAGATACCGCTACTACATAATAACATTCACTTAGCTTATCTAAGTTAGGATTATTCATTTCTATTGTATTATCGTCTATTCTTGTAAAATCATTAGATATTCTGGTTAAAGTTTCAGTGTCAGATATTTTTTCAAATACAAGTTTACTATCTTTAATATTAATAGCAAATCTATCTGTTATTCCCAAAAAGTCTTCTTTTAGCTAATATTCAATAATACTACCCTTTTTAACTAATAGTCTTAATTTACCACCAGGATTTTTCTTAACCTATATAGCAATTCTAAACCCTAATAAAATGTTATTAGACGCATTATTTGTTGAGTATAAACCAGATCCAATAGCAAGGTTATTTTTACCTAAAATAACATTTATATTTCCAAGATTTAAGTTTGCATCTCCACTTACATGATTAAGTGAAAAATCTGAAGGATATTCTTTGCTCTATAAATCAATAGATAAATAACCATTTTCTTTTTCAGATAACATATTAAGCTGTGTTGTATATGACTTATTTCCAGTATTATCAACACTATATAAAACTTGGCTTGGTTTTATATATTTATCAAGATTTGAGCTTGTATTATTTGAATTACCTCCTTGTTGTCCAGGTGTCTATGATCCTGATCCAGATGATGCTTGACCAGTCAAACTTAATGTAGCATTAGCATCTAGCACATAACCTTTTGGATAACCTTTATTCTCATTACCGATAATAACATTAAGATTTTCTGGATATATTAAACCGCCACCAGTAAGTGCGGAATTAACTAATTTTGCTGTATTCATATTATTATATTAATTTAATCCCGCATCCATTATACGGTTTTATAATTATTTGTTATATTATTATTAATCAATGTCTTAGGATTCTCATGTACTACATAATTATTACTATAGCCTCTAAATACATTACTAAATCTCTAATTACCAGAATATTGAGAAGTACTTGTATATCTATTAGATGGGAATACTGCTATAAATTTAAAGTATCCCTAATTGGCATAATTTGCATAATCCTAAACAAATGCACTATTTATATCTGTTAAGTTTGTAAACTTCTGGAACACAGAATTAAATACTACTGGGTTAGCAGATGTACTTTCTGGAGCTTTAACCATAGCAAATACTCTACTAATATTTCCAAGCGTATTATTTGATATATAATTAAATGCTGTAAATACCTGATTTGGATATACAGAAGTATTTGCAAACGTCCCATTCAATGATGTTATATTAGGAGCGTATTCAAAGAAGTGTGGTGGTATTACATATACATCACTACTACTGCTACTCTTTGACACTCTTGTTAAGCTTGAGCATGTATTAAACATGTTTGACAAATCTTTCTTAAAGTTCTTAAATGGAAGTAACAATATATCTGGTATTCTACCTCTAAGACCAGATTCGTTGTAATGTGGCCATTGTGGACCACAGTTATTAAATATACTTGTAATATCACAATTACCATTACAATATCTAAACAAGTCTGGAGCACAACAGAAGTTTAAGCTACCATTAACAACATTATTACCTTGTCCTATAGATACTAATATTGTATTAGGATCATGTTCGTAATCACCATTATGTTTATTATCTTTAGTGGTTACACCATCGTAAGACCACATTATAGTTTCATCAATATTATCGTAGCTTGTATTAATAGAAATAACTCCGCCTTTATATATAAACTTAAATGGATTATAATTCTCGTTGTGTATCAACTCTGGATCATTGTTTATATATGGCTCTATTCTACTATTTGCAAATGCATTCTACAAACCAAGTATTGATGTATTTGGAGCTTCAGTAGATACAACTTGTTTAAAGTATAAAACACCTTCTGGGCTTGCTACCTCTTCCCAATTACCAGCATTCTTACTAAACCACTTAACTACATTGTTAGTATTCTCCATCTTAACTTCACTACCATCATCTCTTACTATATTATATATGATAACTTTTTTATTATCTCTATATTCAGAATCTGTATTTAGAGTTCCATCTTGTATTCCATAGTAAGTATTGCTTATAGTTCTACTACCATGATAGAATAGTTTATATGGTATATAACTCTAATTACTTTCAGAGTATGATGAGTTTGAGAATATACCATTAGCATACTAAAGATTAGGACAATTAGCAAATCCATTAGACGTTAACTTGTATGTAAACTTAACATCTCTAAATAAGCCAGTAACATTATTAAGCTTTGTATTATTTAAGAATAATAAACCTGGAAGTTCTACATGGTTACCATTTATCTAATTAGGCATTGTTGTATATGCAAAGAATCCAGAACAATTCTAAAGCTTAGGGCAGTTCTTAAATATATCATATGGGAATTGACCGCTAACAACTTTATTACAACCAGAACCAAATGTAGTCTAACTATAATTATTATCTATACAATCTACTGATGTAAGATTTACAAATCCTTTAAAAGAATCATTGTTTATATTAAAGGTAACTCCTCCATTTAATTTCTAAGAAGATAAGAATCCGTTTATTCTTGTAACATATTGTGGATTCTTAAATATTCTTGTAAAATCAATTATACCATTACCATATTTAGCTGTAAACGATATAGCTACTTCAGAAACGTTTGTTGTTATGTTTATCGTATCATAATCTATATAATTAGCATTTACAAATCTACTTATATTGCTAAGGCTTGTTAAGTTCTTAAAGAAGTCTTTAAGATTACCATACAAAGATGGATTAGCTTTAAACGATTCATCAGGATTATCTTTTATTGCTGTATTAAACACATCAGATGTATTAAGCGCATTTGTATTGTTTACAATTACATTGCTTGTACTACTTAATAAGTATTCTACTTTATTTATCTTATAGTCTTTAGAGCTATGTCTAAATAAGAATCTATCAAATACTCCAGTTGTAGGTCCAGTCCAAATATCACTAATATCAACAAGAGAATCTACAAGTGGGCTAAACAAACCATCATCTACAGTTACATTCTCACCAACAAAGTGTGGAGAATATAATACTGCACTGTTTCCCCAACATCCTGTAAATGTATCGTGTAATGAAGTAATACCTTTAGCAAGCTTAAACATATATCTATTAGGAGAGTTATCAGCTTGACTTGTTTTTTGAAACTTAGCATTCTGCACAAAGTAGAACATTGTGTCAAGATTCTTAAGTGAACCTAAATTCTACATTGTATAATATATATCAAACAGAGTGCATGCTGTACTAGCATACATTGACAATGCATTATCTACATCTTGGAATGTAATATTAGTTTGTTTGTTTGATACGTTTATAGGCATAACAAAGTTATCATCAGGTATAGCATTGTTTGTAATAATCTCACTTGGAAGTTTTACAACATGCGTATTATCAGCTATAGCCTAAACATTCTTACCTTGGAAGTTAACAGTACTTGTAGTTCCGTGTATAGAGAATTTAGTTAATCCACTAAAACATTTGTTACACTTAACAACTATATTACCATATACTCTTAATAGATTTTCACACTTCTCAAAAGTATTAGTTATATATGCAGGTCTATTAGCATCTGTAGAGAATTGAATTTCTTTAACACCAGTGTTTGACTGTATATTAAATTCCTGTATGCTTGAAAAATCTGATAGATCAAGAAGCTAACCATTATTGAAATTACTAATAGAAGTGTTATTCAAATATAGTTTAAGTACATTCTGTTGGTTACAATTAGTAATATTAGCAGTCTTTAAGTTATAGTTACCAGATAGATTAATGTTTGTTAAACTACTTAAATCTGATAATGTAACAAAGTTATCTTCTCTACTACCAACAAGCTAAGCATTGTTTACTATCTTAACATCAGATAGATTAGGACAGTTCTCTATATCTACAATCTCAAGATTGATATTACTATCAACTATAAGTTTCTGTAAGTTTTCACAATGTGTAATCTTTACACTTCTTAAGTTTGCATATCCAGTAAGATTAAGTTCTTTAATAGTATTACAATCTTCTATATATACAGAACTTAAGTTATTACATCCTGAAAGATCTAAGTCTGGAAGATATTGCTGATGTATAAGTCTTAAGTCCATAATATTACTATTTGTGATATTAAGACTCTACAAAGGTACATTCGTTGGTATGAATATATTTGTAATACAATTACTACCAGAAATATCAATATCAGTTAATTTTGTAAACTTAGTCTTAGCATTTGTAGTGCCAGGATTCTATTCAATATCAAGATAGAATGAATCACCACTAACAGCACATGCAGTGTTTGCAAAGTTTATAGTTCTAACCTCAGATACATTTGCTTGTCTAAATACATCAAGACTAAACTGTCCACTGAAGTACTTATTGTTATGCATATCTATAGTATGTATAGCTGGCAAACCAAGTGGGTCAATATTTAATTCATTTATAGACTTAGCAATAGAACTAATCTTCATATTATATAATGGAGTAAATTTGTCTCCAAGCTCTATAATTGAATTAGAGTTATTAATAGTCCAAGTATAAGGACCTCCTTGCTGCATATTACCAACATTAACATAAGTCTTTGTATTGTTTGGTAAGAAGTAGAATGCTTGAACGGTATCACCAACAGCTATTCTTGATATAACTGGACAGTTAGATGTTACTGGCAAAGCGTCAACCTAAGTACCAGCAACGGTAGCATTAACCGTAACGTCAGTGTTATTCTTGAACGTCATAGCTGCTTGTCTCTTAGACATGTCTCTCCATCTGAATAAACTATCTAAGAATACAACGTGCTTCTTAAGCCATGTTCTATTATGAGCTACTTTACGACCATGAAGCTTTACAATATCCTTAGCGTTCGTAATGATATTACTTGTAAACTGAAGCATATACTTAAGCTTGTAGTCATAGTTAAATATAAGAGATCCGCAAAGCTCTGTTTGCTTTACAAAGTACTTATCTGTAAAGTAATTCATAAATGTATCATAACCATTAGCGTTTGCTAACGCTTCAGTAAAACTTCTAAACTCATACCAATACTGAGCATATATAGAGTTTACTGTATCTTGACCATCTCTCCACTTTGCTTTTGTAAACGGAGTATCAAGAGAAAGCCACAGTTTATTAGTATTTGCAGATACTGTAGTTTTAGACAAACCTTTATCGTGGTTAAATGTTTCAGCAACATACTACATACCTTGTGTAGCATTCTCAGACGTAGCTTGATTAGTTATGTACTTAATCCATACATCTGGATCAATCTTAAGCTCACCTTGGTTATCACTACCATTAGCCGTATCAAGGTCATAGAAGTCAACATAGAATGTAGAACCATCCCATGTTCTATATGTAGAGTTCTTACCAAAGTTATCTACAAGTCCAAAGTAGTTACATATAATAAAGTATTTAAAAGCACTATCTACGCTAAATCCCATATTATCACTAATACTATTAGGATCAACTATAATCTATTGCTTTCTATTCAACTTACTATAGTTGCCACTTGAGTCAACTGTATATTGATCATAAGAACCAGAGATCATAGGAATTGTATTAGATCCGTTAACATCACTTGAATAACAACCTTCAATAGGAAGCTTCATGATGTTTGAAACGAACTCTTTAAATCCTGGATAGTCTGAAGTCCTTTTACCACTTGGGAATCTAACTTCATACTTCTGATTTAGAATATTATCATCATTCTGCCAGAAGTCACCCTTACTTGTATCAAGATCTTCTGGAAGACTATTTGTTATTCTTTCAAATCCAACAAGTGAGTTAGTATCTTTAATCTCAATCCAAGCAGATTTATCTTGATCAAACGTTTCATCTATCTCTACATTGTCAGCATAGAATGGGAATGTTGTAACCTGAACTGGATTATGATCTGTAGCATTCTTTATCGACTTAACCTACTTAAAACCTAAGTTTCTATGAGCGTCACGACCAATGTTGAATGAGTAAACTCCAAGAGGAGTTACAGACAATGTGTTCTAAGCGTCTGTATAGAACTTTATGATAACAAACACAGGGAAACCTTCAACTGTATGTTTAAGTGTAGCAGTTGGCTGCTGTGTCTTAACATAAGGAGAATCGTACACGTTCTTCAAAGCTGCAGGATCAAATGGGAAGTAAGGATTATCCTTCTTACCAAGTTCGGTATTTATAAATGAACCAATAGCAGCATTATTTGCATGAGAACTATCTACAATATCAGCCTTAAGTGTATAAGTTTGTTCTGGTATCCATGTTGACTTAGGTGTAAATATAGTACCAGTTGGTAATGTAATATTTAAGTTCTTTACTGAGTCTTTAAGAGTAGATGTACCCTGAAGGCTTATAGTAGCATTCTTAATAGTCTTTACAGAATTATCTGTATTTGAACCATCGTTGCTAATACCAATTGGATCCCAGTACTAAACAACCTTATTCTCTGTTTCTGGTAATGTTACAGAAGAAGATGACTGTTGTTTAACAAATGAGTTGAATGACCATGATGAATCGTTACTAACATCAATAAGCATAATTGGAACACCAATCTCTTTTGCGTTCTCAGTAAGCTTATTTACATCAAGTCTGTTATTAGAATCAAGCAAGAAGTCTATAGTATATTGCTATGCATCTTGGTTATACAATAAAGACTTAATGTTACCATCAGCATCTCTTGAGCAGAAGTTCTTTTTTAACTCTGCATCAATTCTACCGTAGTTGGGAGCACTATTAACATAGTTTGTAGCTATAATGTTATTTATATGCTGACACATTATATCAAACTCATTAAGAGCTTCTGTGTAAATTCTAATACTATATATATTAGTATCACACTTATTTATCAAATACTCCTTACCGCCTTTAATGTATCTTCTACAACCTACATATAAACTATCGCCCATCTTTATTCTGGTTGATAATTTACGTACAGCTGATACTACACCATCAAGATAAACTTTAACAATATATTCTATATTACCGTCAACTAACTGTGAATAGCAAACTATAGCGATGTCGTTATCAATGTTATCTTCAAGCTCGAGAACTCTTTGATTATCAATATACAAACCATGTACGTCTATAGATATACCGTTTGTAATATCACCTAAGTTGTTATCAGCTACAGAAACATCACCTGAGAACAATATCGTTCTATTATCATCTGGATGATAGTCAGCATGATAATGTAGACATATGGTGTATACATCACCTAAAGATGATAATAAGTCATCAAACTTATAATCTGAATTATCAAGCTTAAACTTGTTTATAATACCAGTAGCTCCATTACTTACTCTGTAATAGAACTCTCCAGTATCTTTAACGCTAATAGCAGATCTAACGTTCTGTTTAATTGTTGACATGTTAGACTTAGCTACCTTTGATTTAAGCTTATACAAAGTATTGCTATATGGAAACTCATATGTACCTTGATTAAAGTTTCTTGCAGTCATGTCAAAGATACAGTTATTATACATATTAAATGTATCATTGATATAGTTAACCTTTGACTTAATAAACTTTACATAGTATACAGCTTCTGCTGTTTTATCACCAGCTTTAACTACAACTCTAACCTTAGATACTTTATCTTTTATAGCAAATTCTTTATTTGATACAGATATGTAATCTTTAACAGTTTGTGCAAATATACCAGGTTGATTAGATCTAACTTGAGTATCATCAATAAATATATCATAGTTAAATGATGTTAACTGTGATACATATGGAGTAAACTCAAGATATAAACTACCATCCATATTAACCTCTACAGGATTATTCTAATCCTTGCTCATAACATTAGTTGAAATCATAATGTTATTTGATACAAGAGTTAATGAAGACTTAATAGTTTTAGTTATATTCTAATCTTGTTTATTTGTAAGAGTTTGTTTTACTGTATATACATCTATCCATTTTGTATCTTCAGTAAATAAGTCAGATAACTCTATGGAATTAGTCTACTGATTTGTAGAAGCTACACTTATGTCATAAGACTTCTAAATAGTATTACTATTGCCCTATATGGTCAGATCTAATGTATATTGACCAATAGTACCAACACTATATTGTAGTTTGATAAATGATGTATTAAGAGTTGTTAGTGAAGCAGCAACGTCTTCACATTTTAGTACAATATTATTATCAATAACAGAACCACTCCATTGACCTTGTCCGTACACACCGTTACTATCGTCATTATAAGATGCTGATATAACAAGTCTACCAGTATGGTTATTCAACGATTTAGCAATACTTATATAAGGTATAAAAAATACACTATTGGATGCATTTACTGATGTGGCATATACCTTTGTACTGCCGACATAAGCTGATATTTCCCAAGGTTTGTTATATTTAACAGATATGCCTTCAACGTTAACTTGCAAGCCATCTTCTCCCATATTAATAGTAGAATTAGACTCTTTATTGTTAACCTTAATTGTTACTGATAATTCTTCGCCTGATGGTACTGTACCTCCTCCACCACCAGATCCGCATCCACCGTGAAGTGCAAGCCAGGATATATTTCCTTGCGCTATAGAAAGATCATCTTTTAATCTTTCAATAGCAGTATCTACTGATATTACCGATTCGTTAGCTTTAAGCATTTTGGGATTAGTTAGCGACACTCCTTTAGCATCGCTACTCATTAATATCTCCCATTTGCTACGATCGGTATTAAATTTCTTTAAGTTATTCATTATTAAAAGATTAAAGAGTTATTGTATACGTTTCTGTGCTTGTTATATTATAAGCTTGTTTATCAGCTTCAGATGTAGGCTCACACGTCATACTAACAGTAGTTAAGTTAGGAATCTGTTTATTTGGATCCCACTTAGCAGTGTTCTTATCTTCATTAACATCCCATACGCCATGTATCTACTTAGCCTCAACAACTACAGAGTCGTTTGTAACCTTATACTTTATATACATAGGATAATGTTGTTTCCTATTTTCAGTAGGAGCAGTGGCATTAGATGCTGCTTTGAAGTAAGACATAAGCCAAGGTATTAAGTATTCATCTCCAGAAGGCTGTTCTTTATTAGAAACAAGCTTATATCCAGTAGCCTAAGACATAACGTATGTAGGAGCTGTAATTGTGTCTACAAGCTCATATCTTGCATAGTTGTTAGATGGATCAATATCTTGTTGTCTTGTAACCTGAATTACTGGACGTCTTGATAAAGTATCATCAACATCTCCCATTATGTCTACAGCAGGATTAACTTTATTCTCAGATGTAATATAATTATCTGGAGCATCATATATAGGTTTACTTAATGTATAAGTATGCTTATGACCACCAAACACCATCTTTATTCCATGCTTCTTAAACAGTCTTGAGAATCTATATTTACCAGCAGTATTATGCGTATTAAGATGAGAACCTTCTCTACCAGCGCTACCTTTCATAAACTACCAAGTAACCATTGTAAATGGCATTTCGTGCATATATACAAATGGCTTCTTAACAAGCTTACCTGAGTTCATAAGTGATTCAAACCAAGTCTCTATACTCTGATTAGCAGCTTGTGCGAACGATGCATCTGCTATACCATTATTATATGTCTTACTTGAAGCTTCTGCTGTTTCTGAATTTAAACATACAAAACTAAAGTCTCCATATGTATAATAGTATAAAGAATATAAAGGGTATGTACCTCCATTCCAAGTAAAGTTATAATCAAAGTCTGGATCAAGCTCAAATGTAAAGTATCTCAATACATTGATATGATTGAACTTAGAAGTAGCGTCTTCTCCATCTGTAAGAAGAGTTGGTTGTTCGCTACATAAGTCATTGTTACCTATAGTAAACATCTCTGTCTTATTTGGAATAAACGTATCAAGAGCTTCGTAGTAATCAATCCACTCATTCTCTCTGTTACCACTCTGTGCTATATCTCCAGTATTAACTAAGAAGTCAAAGTTCTCTTCAGCCATTATACCAGCAGATCTAAACCAAGGTCTATAATCTAACCAGCTGAATCCCTATTGATCAGTCTCTTGTATAAAAGTAAATCCATTAGCAGCAACATCTGAATTACTTGCTACCTTTGTTTTATAGATCTTACTCTTATATGATTCATCTGTAAATCTACCTACTTGATATTCGTACTCTCCAGCTTCAAATGTATTGCTTAAAACAACCTTATGAGTTGTTACCCACATACCACTTGGAGTTCTCCATCTAAGTCTCTTATAATGATCTATGAACTTATTTATAGCTGCAGTGTTATTCTTATCACCTTGTGTAATAGATCTTACCACAGTCCATTCTGTTTGACCAACTTTCCTATATCTAAGATACTCGTCATAATTGCCAACTGATACCCAGTTAAAACATCTTGATGCTTTATTAGTATCTCCTGCTGTAGCATGTATACCAAATGTACATCTAACACAGTTAGGTTTAAATGGATCAAATGATGTCTTATTTGTAAAGAAGTTCTTACCTTCCCATGAAGCTTTAGGTGTAAACTTCTATTTAAGACTATCTGAATAGTAATACATTGGAACATTACCAGCAAACTATGTCTATGTGTTCATATTTATATATGTCCACAAAGACTTAGTCTTTCTTGCACCGTACGCCTTATTTCCTTGCTTAGAAGGTTCAAGCATAAACCATCTTACGTATACACAATCTTTAGCATTATCTGTGCTATTAACCTGGAATGTAGCATCGCCTTCATATACAGAACCAGAACCAAATCCACAGCTATCAATATAGCCTTGATATGTGAAGTTCTTATTCCATGGAGACTTTAACTCTCCTTTATCAAGAGGATTACCTTGTTGGTCATACACCCAGTTGTTATCAATATCACCAACACATAGGTAGAAGCTTGAGGCATCTTGGCTAAACCCAATTGGATTATCACCATCCATCCATATTTGATCATATGAATTAACTTCTATGAATGCACTCTTATTAGTATTACATCTCTGTCCACGTATCAAATATGTAGAACCAGCTTTTATAATACCATCAAGTTTAAGAGTCTTCCACTTAAAACCATTGTGACCATTGCCGTATAGAGTTCCGTCTGTATATAACAACATTAAACCATTTAGATTAATATCACTATTTGAACCATTTGCAAGCTCTATAAAGTTATGGCTACATATCTGGTTATCGTTGTTTACTCCTCCACAGTATACTTCATTTATACACAACAAATGATCAACATATACTTTCCATGCAGGATCAACATTACCAACCTTTGTAACTTGAATACTCTTCTTTCTTACTGTTATCTTACCATTTTGATCAACTTGTACATTATAAGCAGAATCACCATCTGTAAATGTAAGGTGGTCAAGATGTGTAGCATATAAGTCATCTACAGATATACCACCACCAGATCCTCCAGAAGACTATTCGCTTCCTACTACATTAAACTTACCATCTTTATACAGAACAACTTTCTTTCTATCTGTATAATACAGAAGCTCACCATCTATAAGATTCTACCTGTTCTTGCTAAAGTTAACAGCTGTATCCATCTTTATAGATATATGGTTAACTGTAGGTTCTACACCAGTTGTATTTGGCTGAGTAGGATCTGTATTAACAGCATGCTCTTCTGTTATCTCAGTAGGTCTAATAGGATCTGCTGTACGCATAATCATCTACCTTGCACTGGAGTTAGAATCTCCAGCTACAATGCCATTAAGGATCATCTTATTTATAGTACCCATATTTGAGTATATATCCCTAATAGCCTCTTTAATCTTTAATAGCTCATCTGAATTAGAGCTATCTAAATGGACACCTTCACTGGTGTCTAACCATAGTACATCTTTTGTACTTGGCTCAACTTCGCCAACATATAAAACATTACTTATATTAAAGTTGTTTATAATGTTGCGTAATTCTTTTATAGAAGTGGAATTATGTTCTATACCCGTAGTATTAGCTTCTATAAGTCTACGAGAATCATTTATAATGTTATCTTTGCCATCTATGTAGTTCTTAAGCTTATCTATCTATGCTTTAAGATCAACATAATCAATTGTAGGTGGATTACTACCACCGCCACTATGACCACCAGAACTAAATCCACCTTTCAACAATATCTTCCTAATGGAATTAGCGTCTAATATATCTCCTTCTTCAAATACTTGTCTTGTGATACTGTCGCTATCACTAAACATAATAACTCGAGGAGTCTTTGGATTAAACACATTTTCCACAAGTCTGGAACCAAAAAGTTTAGATTTCTTCATGTGCTATAATTTATATAATTATACAAACAAGGAAAGGGAACTACACATTATTGTGTAATCCCCTTACCGTCGGAATATTGCCAGTACCATTTACGACGCCATTCCGCATAGCCTTGTCACGCGTTACTCAGCTATCTCAGATCCGCTCACGGAATCCGCCGCTACCATAGTAGCATCTGTAGTAGTACTCTCAACGTCTTGAGTCTTCTCTGCAGCTGCATCAGGCGCGCTCAACTTCTCATCGCTGGAACCATAACCACCTTCACCACGTTCTGTCTCACTAAGCTCTGCCACCTCTGTAATTGTAACTTCTGGAATAGGCATGATAATCAACTGAGCAAATCTCTCACCAACCTTGTATACAGCTGGAGCAGCATCAGTAGTAACATGCATCTTAGCAGTAATCTCACCACGATAGCCAGAATCAATTACACCTACAGCATTAGTCAAAAACATAGACTTCTTAGAAATAGAAGAACGAGGGAACACTAAACCAACATGGCCTTCTGGAATTTCTACAGCCAGACCGCAATGGTATACAACAACAGTCTGACCACAATCATTTGGCTCAAGTGTAATATCTGTTGCTGTCAAGTCAAGTCCTGCGTCACCTTTGTGTGCGCGTATAGGCAATACAGCCTTTTCATCTAATCTTTTAATTTTTAGTTCCATTCGTATTTAGTTAAAATTATACATAAACAAGTTACCGCACTAGGATTCGAACCCAGACTAAGAGGGTTAGAGCCTCCTGTACTACCTTTATACTATACGGCAATATTATACTCTAGTAAGTCAAAACTATACCATATTATTACTAATATGCAATCTTGTGTGCGTCTTGCATCGACTGCACCCGTGCATTGTAGAGTATAATGTGCGGATTTTAAAGATGCCGCACCATCTTAAATAAAATGATAAAAATTTATTTTTCTGTTAGAAATTTTATTGATTAATTCATTTACTTTGATGTAAATGTAATACAGATAATTAATTTAAAATCAATTTTAACAATTTTATTATGAACAATTTAAAATTATGAAAATCGTAGTTACGGAGGCAGGGATCGAACCTGCGATCTTTAGGTTATGAGCCTAACGAGTTACCTCTTCTCCACTCCGCGATGTTAGCTCTTTGATAGAGCTTATGAAAATATCATTTCTTATAGTCAATCCATCTTTACAGCGTGGATAATCTGTTAAATTTAACCAATAGATTCGCTTTTTGAACAATCACAGCTACAATTAGATTCTTAAATGGGCTTATTACGCTCTTCAATATTAGTCTTAATATAATTAGCAACAGCATCATTTCTGAATGTTACAATCTCAGCTGTATCTTTACCTCTACTGAATGCAAAAACAATATCATCTTTCTTAACATTGAATACTTTGCCATTCATTGATATCTCCATATCTTCAAGAGCTACAAATGTATCACCCATTGACAACCATACAGAAGGGATTGTTGCAAGTTCAAATACTCCGTTATTTTCTGCAATGCTATAAATAGCACCTCTAACTTCAACAGCTTTCTTCATAATTACTTATTCTTACGTGTTACCCAATTCCACAATCTCTTAATAAGAGAAGCCTTCTTAATTACAACCTGTCCGTTCTTAACCTTAAGAGACTCGCCTTCCTTAAGTTCAACTGCACTAACCTTTGTAATGTTACAATCACCATTTGAGAAGTTAAGTGCTGTACCAGTGCTAAAAGCTTCATTCAAGAAGTTGTTAATAGCATCATTCTCTACAATGTCACAATACTGTGCAAACATGTGCTTGTCAATTGGTGCGCCATTGTTAATGTTACCTTCTACTGTACAGATAACAACATCATCGTATGTCTCACATTTTGAGAGGTCGATGTTAAACTTTGCGTAATCTTTCTTTGTGTACTTCATTTTGTAGTATATTCTTTTTGTTTATTATCCTTGTATCTTCTTTTAAGCTTAAACTTAAATAGCTTGTTAAAAAGTATATCGCTTGTATCTTCTGACTTCATTATTTGTTCAGTCTATTTAAACACATGTTGACAAACTTTCTTTACAGTATCCAGATCATATCCTGTTTCTTTAGATATTTCTCTGGAGATAGAATCTATATCTATCATTTACAAACAGCTACTATATCGTAGTAATGAACTAATTTACTGTCTTTAAGTAAATCAAAATACTCACCTCTCATATTTCTAACAAGAACAACATCACCAACATTTATCTCGTATGGCATATTCTCTTTATGTTCAAAAGAAAGCGGAGTCTTAATTACTACAGCTTTACGAAAATCGGATTCTACTTCTTTTACCTCAGTCTCAACCTTATCAAAGTCTACAGCTTCTACACCGTTGTCATCTTTCTTTGCAGGCTTTACATCGACTGGTTTACTAAACTCTTTCTTTACCTTGATCGGGTCCAACAGCTTAACTAAGAATGCGTCTGTGAAACTATACTCAATCTTATTAGCAATGCTTTCAGCAAGCTGTGACTGATCCATTAATTTGTTATCTTCCATTACTTCTTTAACTCTCTAAGGTGGCTTAAAGCCTTAATCAAATTCTTTAAAACTGTGCCCTTCTCAACCTTCAAACAAGCTGGCTTATCATCGAAGTCACGATCAAGATTATCAAGCTCCTCATTATAACGATTGAGCATAATATCAATCTCGTCAAATACATTTCTAAATGTATCGTTCTTCTTGTAGTCAACTTCCTCAAGATAACCATTCTTAATCAATTCCTGTGCGTATACAGAATCAATCTTGAATGTAGCACTAAATGAAAACTTAGAATCGCCAGACTCTGTCTTATCAACAGAACTATCACTGTCTGTAAATACGTAAGACTTACCGTCTTCTGTTAGAGTCAACTTATCTCCAATCTCGAGATTAAAGAATGGCTCGATTACTTTTAATTCTTTCATCATAGTCGTATATTTTTGTGAAATTCGATTGCGTAACGTAAGAGTAGCTTAATTTGGTTGCAAAATTGAAATATTTTTGTAATTTGCAACTTTTGGATATATATATCCGTTATGGGGGATATAGGGGGTAGGGTGGGTGAGATATATAATATAAACTATATACAAACTATGAAGAATATAGATATATACGAAACAATATACGATGTAGATATAGCAGTATGTAACAAGAAGTGTACTGATAAAGATATAATAAATAACTTCTTAACATCTGATGATAAAGAGATAACAGAAGAATATTTATCTGCAAGTCCTACTCTAAGTGCATATTCTTTTAGAGCTATAAATAAACATAATAGACATACTACATTTGTAGTAAGAATATTAAAGACGTTTGGTAATACTAAGTTAGAAAAAGATACTGATTTAATAAACACTATAGCTCATGAGGCTATGCATATAGTATTAGATACATTTGACAAGATGGGAGAGATAGTTAGTGTACATGTACAAGAACCTTATGCTTACTACATTGGATGGATATGTGAATGTATATATAAATCATACAAAAAATGAATACTATAGAACTAAATGCAATACTATACTACGCTGATTATTTATCACTTAGAACAATAAGTAAACCAGTTACAGATAATTGTAAGTATTACTTCATTCATAATACTCCTATAAACTCTGCATATATAGTAGATCTTACACCATTTTACGATGAAGATAATCTATTCTACAAACAAGCTAAAGAAGAGTATAATGAACTTAAGAATAAGTTTGGAGAGGCTGGAGTAATGTCATTCTTAGAAAATATATCAGATCTAAAAGCTTGTGGTACTGTAGGAGCTAAACAAATGCTTAAGTGCATACATAGATATAGTACAACAATAGATAGAAAGAAGGCTTTCTCTAGATATTATAGATGGCTTGATAAGTAGAAATACATACAATTTGTAGAAGACGAAAATGGCGAACAAATAGAACAAGAATGTTCAAGGTACGTAGCTCACTCTGAAAGAATGCGCGGAAAACAAATCATTTATCAGAGCCCTGAGATGGCTTGAAAAAGAACAAAGATATAGACTTAAAAATGGATTGTACAACAAAGGAAATGATGTTTAAAGACATAGTTGAAGGTATGTATAAAACATATGAGAAGAAGAATAAAGACTATGGAAGTAGCTTTGACATACTATGCGATAAGTTTGGATTAGTAGCAGCGGCTATACCGTTAAACAATAAAGTTGAACGTATAAACAGCTTAATTAAAAACAGCAAGAGCTACGTAAATGAATCTATAGAAGATTCTCTTTTAGACTTAGCTAACTACGCAATAATGACTTTAATTTATCTTAAGAACAATGGGGAAAATAAGTAAATATAGTAATCTATACAAAGATAATACTTTGATAAGATCTGTAAACAGTAAAGGAGTTTTAGAAAAGTATACACTAAAGGAAGTACAAGATTTAGTAGATAAGCTTGGTACTGAGAAAGATGAGAATGGTCATATAAAAGACCAAGAGGGATTTAACAATGCATCATATATACTTATGCAGATGTACAACGATCCTAAGTATAATGATGAAAAGGAAAACTTTATAAAGGAACTAAATGACAGATTGCGAGTTAACAAAGAAGAAGTTGGTAGATCTCTTGAAGAGTTGGATAGAGGACTTCAACAAGGAGAGACAAATGGAGCCAATGATGATAGTAAGCTCAAAGGATTACAACTACCTGAAGAGTATGGGGATGGTAAAAAACGGTAGACTGATAACAAATTTGACACATTTAAAATCAACGGACAAGAAGTTACCATGTCTAAGACCGACGTTGAAAAAGACAAGGAGATGTCTAAAGGAGCATTCTTAAAGTCATACGATATAAATGACAATAAAGAAGAGTACGTAGAATACAAGGAGAATTAACTATGCCAAAGAAAGAAGTATAGAACTATTACCTAAAGTTCACAGATTACGTAGAAGTAATATATGCTGCATACAAGGAGCCTGAAAAAGACTGGGTTCCTTGTACAGACGAAGAAGCACAATAGATTGTTAAACTAAACGCTTAGGCGTACATGATATATAAACAAGCATATGAAGCTAATAGAAAACAAAATAGAAAAGTTAGAGCAAAAGTATGATTTATTAGGCATATTTGAACAGATAGAAATAGCTGGCCGCACTGCGTATAAGTCCTTAGACAAAATAGAGAAGGATGATAATGGAAGATCTAAAACGGCTAAAGAATTTGTTGAAAGAATGGTAAAAATGAACCACGGTTCCACTTTAGAACATGGAACAGTATATCTTGAATTCCCATTCGGACGAGGAGCTGACATGATGTATGGATTGTTAAAATACACATCGGTTAAAAAGAATCCAAATATATTAGATTCTCCAGTTTACGTAACCACAAATTATAGAGTGTTAGTTGAAAACAATCTTCTTGATGATTTAGAGTTCTTGTGCGAACCTACAGAATACCATGAGAAACGTACAACGTTTAGATTAACATGTGCCAGAGTACAAGCTGATTCATTTGTAAGACATAGAGTATTCTCGTTCTTAATGGAGTCTACAAGATACTGTAACTACAGCGACGGCAAGTTTGATAAAGAGATAACAATTGTAAAACCTACAAGATGGGATGAACTTGGTGGTAATGCTAAACTGCTTAAATTAGCTTGGGGAGCATCTGAATACTATTATATGGAATTAATTAAGAACAAGGTTAAACCAGAAGATGCAAGAGATGTACTCCCACTACAGCTTAAAACAGAGCTTATAATGACAGGTACAGAGTCTCAATGGGAACAATTCTTTAAGCTAAGAATATCAGATCATGCACACCCTGATGCAAAGTATATAGCAGAAAAAATAAAAGAACAACTATGAAGAATATAATTAAAACCATAAAGTCTCTGTTTAAAAAGAATAAAAGCCGTTGTTGTGATGATTATGCTATTAAACTCAACATGATGTTCGGAGTAATATTTAATCGAGTTAGATTAGCTAATGCTTATAATTATAAGTATGTATTTAGCATCATTCCTCTTGATCATACTGTAATAATAAAATGCCAAACTTATAATAACATCTCAAGCTGGATGTCTTTAAACTTAATGCACTATTGGAAATATTCAAAAGAAAATTTAACTGATTATATTGATAAAGAATTAAAAGTTTTATCTAACGAAGTAGATAGTAGTTATAATTGTTATAAAGCAAGTAAAAATGAAAAAGATAATTAAAGCCTTAGCTCACTCATTTCATTGGGTGACAGAGAGTGATAGACTAAAGCATATCCAATATGGATTCTATGCTGGTCTATGTGGAACAATATTTGCTGCAATTGGAGCAGGTTTAGCAGCAGAATATAAAGATAAACAATATAGCAACGTATTTGATTGGCTTGATGTTACAGCCACTGTAGTAGGAGGTATGTTTGGCCAAGCAGTACAGCTGTTGTTAATGTTAGGAATGTATAAGATATTTAAGTAATATAAACCCAGGGTGATTAAGTTCATTCTGGGTTTTATTTTGCCTATAAGGGAGAACCCTTTTCTTTCTTTATATATTTCTTTCTTTTAGGAGAGGGTTTAGCTAAGCTTATATAGACTATATAAACTATATATACTTACTGTACCCTAATCTCTTTCTTTTGCTACTTTTCTTTCTCTATTAGACGGCATAGATTGCATATATTTCACAAACGAGCTCATATAAGCCTCTGTAAGCCCTTATAATCACTCAGGTGGATAAGTTATCCAGTCAATGTATTATAACGCCTCAGAGAGCCTGTAAATAGCCTTAAATCGAATGTGCTTGATTGGGATGAAAAAAATTATTTTTTATTTTTTTGTTGTGTGTGTATGGAAATTCGGAACTAATTTTTTTATTTTTGTATTACGAGTATAAATACGCGGAACTCCCCCCTGCCACTTCCCCGTGCTCGTTGCAGCAGGAAAGTACCCCCGCACCCTATCAAGAAGACAAACTCGATTAATCATCGTATTCGCTATGATACAAGTAATCGCATTATGGAGTGTGTTTGTGCTTGCGGTAATCATTGCAGGTATAGCACTACTAAGAGCATCTCATGAATAACAGTAGTGGGATGCAGTGGTGATTAGGCTGTGTGATATTAGTGTTTTTTCTACACGAGTATATACACCAGCCTACTCATCATAATAGATGACAATTAGATAAAAACAAGTATATGTTAGGAAAAACTGTATTCTATCTTCGTGTCCAGGATGCGAAGAATAGACGTTACTGGCACGACAGCCAGAACTATGATTCAATGGAAGAGTTATTTGCTGCATGCAAGAGCTGGTTGGAAGAACATTCATTCACTCCTGTGATCTTTGCAAAGAAGGTTATAGTAATCCCTGAGTAATCAGGGGTTACTATGCCTCTCAAGAAGCCATACTATAACACCACTGCGCTCGCTTCGCTCGCGAGTGTTCGTTGCTACCCAAGTTGCCAAACGTAGCTAATCATAATATTCGCCAACAGCCATTGGAGGTTGTATGGTAGTATGTTACGACAATAAACTACAAGATATGATTAAGCTTTGCGTATTTGTAGTTGTATGGTTGATCAACATATTGTTGACAGTAGAGACTATACGACTCATACTGTTGTCTATAATAGACCGCAGTAACCTGCCAATAACATTGGCTGTAGCAGTAGCATTGTATGTATTTATTACTACAAGTGCTAAGAGGGTTAACTCCTTGACTGAGAATGCTAAGGAGGCATTAGGAATGGATTATTAAGGCGAGCTAATAACTCGCTTTGATAGCCCAAGTAGCCACACTTATCCTCCATGTTCCCTAACCAAGTAGCCAAACATAGATTATTCATAGAACTCGCCAGCCAACACCGATAAGCTGTGCACATGAACTGATTTCGGTAACCCAATAAAATTGCAATTAAAATGGGAAATTTGATTAAAGGCTCAGAATTAGGAGCCTACAAGACTATCGCTATGTCAGTTGGCGTAGCATCAAAAGAGAATCGTAACGGCGTTAAATCACGCTTCCTGGTTCTCGTAGTTCGTGACGAAGATAGCGCTGCCGCTAAATCAAAACGAATTATCTTTTGGGATGAGGACGTACCAGGTTTGATTGATAAGATTAAGCCATTTACAGCTCCAAATCCTAACCCAGTCACCAAGGGTTTTGACGTAGATATGAACGCAATGAATGCTGCAGATAATGCTGCAGACTTCGCTGATTACCTACGTTTCCCAGGCATGATTGAAGAGCAATATGAGCTTGCTAAAGGCCCATGTTATGCTAACAATGCAGACGGAGAACGTATTCTCGATGCCGCAGGTAACCCTGTAGTACGCAGCACAATTTCTGTGCTCACACAGGTGAAATTCATCATGCCTGATGGCTCGATGAAGTACTTCAGCGGTATGGATCCTTACTCTACTGGAGCACGCATGGAATCACGTTTCTGGCGTGAGGCTGTGAATGCTACAAGCGCGCAGAGTGATGGTGTTGTAGGGGCTCCCGACATACCTGAGAATCCTGCACCACAGGCAGCACCTCAGTCTCCATTCTAAGTTAATATATAGCCTTTCTCGTAAGAGAGGGGCTATATAGCTCACAACACAGATCTATTTTCCTGCATGTTGCAGCACAACCAATATTCTCAAAACGGGAGAGTATATAAGCATATATAAGTGATTTCGATTATCACATATTGGACCTCTCGAGGGTGGCTACCTTATTCTTGGCTAAGGCAAACCAAGAGTATACTTACCAGTATACAGCCAACCACATATTATACATAATGCACTGTGTATATTATGGATGGGACACTAACTTTCAGCTGGAGTTAGTGCAAAACTGTATTTTCTATGCGTGAATGAGTAGCGCCGAAAGTAACAGTTAGATTTGAACAAATGGAAACACACAAATGTTTGAATCCCGTATAAAAATCCTGGTGTTTCAGGTATACTGAGGTGCAAATCAGTATTTATTGCTCCAATAGGAGCTGTTGGGCGCTCATCTGTAACGGAGAAACGTATGTTAATATAACATGCGGCTGGTTCGACTCCAGGAGCGCATTCTATCATTTAAACAAAGTTATGGGAAAGATTAAAGACCAAGAAAATCGACTCTACATGTTATTAGCGTTGATTACAGCATTCTTTGCAGGAGTGTTATTTGTGCTTATAATTGTTATTGGTATTGGTAAATGCCACATAATCAATGATTTAGAGTATGCTAACTACAAGACTCTTGAATATAAAGAGAGTTTATGTAATGCATACTACAACTATTTCAACAATGCTGAAGCTATGTTGGATAGTGTGAAAATCGAGGATTCTCCTTATATCGAAACTGATAAAGGTTCTGAATATCTTAATAGCGTAAAAGCTGTTAAAGATTTACAGGATCAAGAGGAGAATTGCGATAAGTATTAACAGAAAGTCTACCAGCTGTAAAGAGGTAGCAACCATTTGCATAAAAAAAAGACACGGTAGCAAGTCTCTATTTATAGTTCTATAACTACCATTTTGTTGTCAGCCCCTGTGTGAATAATAGTAACACTTATAGGAACTGTCTGGAGTGATCACGAAAGTGGTAATAATGCACATTAATTAAATCCTTGTGCAAGGTAAATGTATGGAAGATTTTATTATCTTTTCAAACACATGTGGTGGTAAAACTGCAATTCGTAAATCAGAAATCGCTGTCATTAATGAAGATTATGATGAAGAAGTAGCTTCAATAACGTTAAAGGATGGTATCGAATATGATACACACGAAACGTTCAATTCTATCATCTCAAAACTCACAAAGTAATGGGACAGAGTAATTACGAAGAGTTCTTGAAAGCTGCAGATGCAGCCGCAAGAAAGGTGCATAAGTCAAACGCTAAGCATCAAGTAGTCAATCATGTATGGAGTTCTGAAAAGAACAAGTACGTGAAAGTTAAGCGTTATCGTGCAAAGTCAGCAATGACAAAACATGAAGAACGTGAGTTCTTTGGTCACCCATTCACATTAAAGAAGAATATTGTAGCCATCAATGATGGTAATACAACACTCTTGTTCGATAAGAACTGGCAGCTTTGTGATATTCTCCCAATGGAAGAAAGTGCAAAGGAGTTTCTCGATGAACATCGTGGTCAACCTTATGGTTTGTTTGAACATGAATAGGCTTGAATACAAAGATTGCAAAATGCTTAAACGTATGGGGTTTAACCACGATACGAGTAGTTATTTTGTAAAGGGAGTACGCGTTATTGGCGCTGTTCCATTAAATTGGAATGATAACGGTGACGATTACGTATCATTACCGAACGTTGCACAAGCTATTATATTCTTATATAAGAAAAAAGGCATTTTTGTGAATTGTGATTTACACATTAGTAGTAATGGAAATATAGTTGGATTTAAAACAACTATAACCTATACAAAAAATGGGTTTATTACATACAAAAATAACTTGTATGAGATTCATGAAACAATAGCTAATGCTTTGTGTGCTGGTGTAAAGAATGTTCTGGAAGCTTTAAATAAGCTTTAATATGATTAAGCAAAAGGTAACAGAATGTAGCTCTCATTTCTTAGTAGTAACAAAACTAACATTTACTAAGAAAGAAGCAAAAGCTTTTAGTTTAGATAAAAATCTAAAGAGAAAAATAAATGCTGTAATTAATCGCTATAAGCGAGAAAATATGGAAAAGTACAATTGGAGTACATTATTATTTTCAGTTAGGGATATAAAAGATCCATCTGTAATATATCCAACTGGTGTGATATTTTATGTTCATTACAACATTGCTTATCTTGATAGAAAACATATCATCCTGAATAAACAAAAAGCTTTTGCTGAAGAAATCAAAGAGAAAATCAAAGCAAGTATAGATGCTTAGTTCTATACAAAGTAACAAAATTTAACATTTATCAAAAATGAATATTTTAAAGACAACTCCAAAAGGCGTAGTAATTGAGACAAAGATTGGAATTAATCCAGAGTTATCAGAGAAGTTATCAAACTGTGGTTCTTACCACATGAAAACAATTAAGAAGCAGTGTGATAAGATCGCAAGCTGGGAGATTGTGGATAACGATATCGTGAAGGATGAAGATTTCCCAAAGATGGTGAAAGTGACATCTGTGCCATTCAATGAAGTAGACGCAGACTGTGTCAGTGCGTTTGTAAAGACACAGGAGAATCTTGTAGAAACTGTTCTTAAGGCAGAATCTATGAGTTTGATGATCGACAGAGCAGTTGATTGCGTTAATCGTGTATTCAAAGCAATGCTCGATACATCTTTTACACCAGACGAGTATGCAGAAAACTAAGGTCCATATAAAAAACCAACAGCATCAACAGCGGAAAGACAAATCCGCTGTAGATGAGGTTGGGAATAAGAGATTTAGGTTATTCTTTAAGTCTGGTGGAGCAAGTATTCTTGTTGCTAAAGGATTAACAAAGAATGAGGTTTATATTCTAACTAAACAGTTTGAAAATAATCTCAAGAATTACGATTCTAAGCTCGAAGGAGTTTGGTTAAGCGTAAAATAAGCAAATGTAAGTGCTTGTCTTACATAACAATTAAAACATTATCAAAATGATTCCAAGTTACAATAAACCAAGTAACAATGATGGATTTGAGAAAGTCTTATTCATCTTATTTATAGCCATGCTATTCTTTGGCATTGCTGTAAAGTGTAGTGCACAGAAAGTGCAACAGAAAGCTGTGTATGACACAGTAGTGTGTGATCAAGCTTGTATTCAGAAGTATGTACAAATCCCTAACGAAAAGACAGGGAAAGTGCGTATCTTTGCTGTATACAAAGATTCTAAGCACAACGTGAATGAGCTTATTAACGTGTCAGAAAGTACATATGATTACATTCAGACATGTAAGACCTATGGAATTCCTGCCCAATTAGGTATTAAGCTCAGAAACGGTGCTATCCAGAGTGTTATTCGCATTAAAACAATTATAACTGTAAGGCGATGAACGATGGAATAAAGAAAGGTGTAGCGGTGTACCGTAAGAACAAATACGGTCACCTCTACAACATATTTCTCGTTGAAGGTACACGCGGAGATAAAATCCTTGCTAAAACCTTAAACGGACGTAAAATAACATTAGAGAGAAATGATTTTTATCCAGTAAAAGTTCCAAGTTTGAGAATATCAAAGGAGGAAATGGATAAAATTATAGCTGGTGTTAGAGTCTTTAATCACAATATTACACAATCGTGGGTTGATGTAGTTGAAGGATTTAAAGAAAAACAATTTGAAATTATAAGACTAACACATGCAAATAGAAAAGTGTATGTGATGTTAGAGTCCATTAACAGATCTGTTAAGAATAAGATTGTGAAAGAAAGCGCAAATGGAATTCTAACTAAACAGATCTTTTCTATTAGATGCGCAATTTGGAATATCATATTTGAATGAAAATTCCAAAGCCAGGCCAATTTTGCACAATAAACAATGTAGTTTACAGAGCTTATAAGGCAAAAGATGGCTGTAAGGGATGCGCTTTCAATAATTTGTTTTCATGTTTAGGTATAATAGACGGAAAAACAGGTAGAGCTAAAATGGACTGCAAGTATAGTCATATAATCTTTAAAAAAGTATGAAGTTAACAAAACTATCATCAGCTATAAGAATAATTGTTTCAATACTAATTTTGAATATGATAGAAAATGGTATGATTGTAAGCAGATTTAACATTGCGATAATAATACTATGCTTTATCGAATTGACATTAGATCTTTGCTATTTAGTAATAAATTTAAGTATCAAAGAGTAACCCCCAAGTGTAGAGTATTAGCATCAAACTAATGCTCTACATATACATTTAATGCAACCTACGCCTCCGAAGTACAAGGAGAGTACGACTGGTCCCAAGTCCAGGATGAAAGATGCAGAGGGGATGTACATTTAAGTGCACGCTTATCAAGAGCGCGATGCTGAGTATCGAAAACTCCGTGCACTACCAAACTTTTTGTTTTTATATTTATATTGTTATAATTGTTATTATATTCGATTAAATGAGTGTTGTGAAACACGCCTTCTTTGGTTTGAATCATAATTGAAGTTATTAAATTAGCGTAGGTAATAGAGATTACCAAATAACACACTTGCTTGTGAAAGTAGGTGTGATTTGGCTTTATAGCTTAATTGGTGAGAGCGCCCCGCAGTATGTGGGGAGGTATAGGGTCAGAGCCTATTAAAGCCACACACAGGTTGATAGGCATAAATTATAAATTGTGATTTGCGTATGCACGGTCTGAGAAGATAGTGCATATCATGGCCTATTCGTCTATCGGTTAGGACACAAGATTTTCATTCTTGTAAGAGCGGTTCGACTCCGCTATAGGCTACTATAAGTTTTTTCCAAGTTCTTTAAAAACTGGGCAATTAATTTATGTTAAATCCAATAAAACATTATCAAAATGGAAAAATGGATTAAAGGGTTTTTGGCAGCATCATTTATGCTGTTTGCAGCCACCCTTGGCTTAACTGCCTTAACAAGCTGCAATCATGAGAGTGGCAACAGGAAAATCAAGAATTCAGATTCTGCTTTTGTGGTTGGAATTGTTGAAAAGTACTGTCACCCAGAAATGTCTTCTGTTGACGAGGCTGTAATGCTTCAGCAACAGATGTCAATGGATGCTGATTATGAACGTGTGTTTATCAACATGCCGCCGAAAACATTAGAGGCAGTAGTTCATGTAATGACACACAAGAATAATGCATCAACATTTACGATCAAAGATATTGCTCAAGAGTATTTATCAAGTCAGAAAGTATATGACAATCTGCCTGGTAATGAGCAAGAATCCGATGTGGTCTCGAAACCAAAAGTGCTTGACGAACCCGATAGTATAGGAGGAGGAAAGTAGTATGGAAACAAGAGCTATCGTAATTCTCTATGAGGGAAACAAAATTCCTGAAAAAATGTTGATGAAGTTTGCTCAGATTCTTCGTAAGGAGAAGATCGCAAGTGATCGTGACATCAATATTTCAGAGCTTGATCAGAGTGATATTTCAAAGACTTTAGCGAAAGCTAAAGCTGCAGAATCTATTACATTTAAGTATGTAGTAGAGAAAGATCCTACTGAGCAGGCTATGATTTATCTGAAAGGTTATTTCGGTGACGAGATCTGGATGAATCCAGTATTGTTTGGAGTTAACCTTATGGGTGTAAAAACCTCTCTTACCGAAGAGGGTAAAACCGCTCTACGCATATTGTGTAGGGACAACATCTCTTCAGATGTTTCTTTGAAGTACAACTTTACAACCGCTCACTTGACAGCTATTAAAGCCGTCGTAACATCAATGTAATGAAACACTATGATGATCACCATATGGTGGTAGAGAAAGAGAGTAAAAGAACAGAACGTGCAAGACATATTAATGCAAGACCATACAAACGTTCTAAGTACAAACATAAAAACTACGAAGAGGATGTATAAGGTAGAACTTTGGAGCCGTAATTCTCATGGTAACAAAAAAGACCTGATTTCAACATCTTTGTATCCTACAAAGGAAGAAGCTGATGCTGCGAGAATAGTCTTAATAAGACTATCTCGTGGCAGAACGTTCGTCCCAATAGATGCAGAGTGTGTGAAATTAGGCAGGCCAGAAGTGGCTATTTTCAACGAAACTAACTATATTGTTTGTTAGAATCGTTTAACATAATATTAATTTTTAAAATCATTATCAAAATGGCAAAAGAAACAAAGAAACCAGCAAGTGAAGTAGTAGTAGTTACAGAAGACAACGTGATGGAACAGATCAAGAACGGCAACCTCTTGAAAGAAGCTAACGTCAAAGCAGCTATCGAAGAGATCGAGAAGCAGAAGGACGACAAGCAGAAGAAGGAGGCTATGGATATGATCTGCACCGCTAAGTACAGCAACAGCAAGGCTCTTCTTGAGCTTCGTGCACGTCGTCGTGAAGAGAAGAACAACAAAGAGTTCCTCACTGCAACAAAGAACGTTCTTGACGAGGTACTTGGTGGTAAGATCACTCCTACAGATTACAAGAAGAAGCGTGAGGATCTGCGTGAAGAATTCCGCAAGAAGAATCGTGAAAGCGATAATCAGCTTCGTGAAGAGATGCAGGAGCTGCGAGAGAGCTTTGAAGGCCGCTGGCAGTATTGGTGGGATTAATTATCCTACGAGTGCACAATTAGCGTTGAGTTAGCAGAGTCTTAGAACCAGTCTAATGGAGACTACAGATAGTTTAAAGGGATTAGTCCAGCAGGGACATAGTTAAGAAAACACCATCAGTGAATTAACACTGACACGAGAGCCTTTGAGCCATGTGCAACGCAAACTGCGAGGACACGCTGTATAATATGTCCAATTATGATCAAACAATTACAGTATGCGAACCATAGAGTCGGTGCTCCTATTAAGGAATCCTCATGGGTGAAGGTAAGTAGACACTGTACTGTGTATCAAGAAGCAGATACATGCGAATTATACGAGAGTCTTGAACCAGTTATATGAAACATATTTGTAAGAAGCTTATATATGCGTTTTAAAGCGTTTAAACAAGTCAAGTGGATTAGCTACCCACAAGATGCGTTAGAATGCCTTAGAACGCACGTAAATAGCTTTATTCAGGATCTTTAGGATTGATCACCTGAGGATTCACTAAGAAAGAAGCATATCCGTATGAGGTATACGACCAAGACGCGGGTTCGAATCCCGCCAGCTCCACTATAAATATATAGAGAGGAGGAGAATCTTGTAAGTGGACTCTTAATAGAGCAGTACGTAGATCAACCCTCCTACAATGGGGCTGCATGGTTTTGATTGGCGTGGAAGTAAATACACCTATTTAGTTAGGAAGGATACTGTATAAATTCAAATGGCAACTTTAACGTTGTTGACTATACTTGCGTAGCGTAAGTAATAAGTCAGGTGGATGCGAAACCTACCAAAGTGGTTTAGATTCGGGAGAGAAAGGCTAACTAATATTAACAGGTTTGTACTACTTCAATTGTGGGTTCGATTCCCACCTCTCCCACGATTATGAAGACAGGATATAAAGAGATGCTCCGTAACAGGTTACCTGATTACGTTGACTTAGCACTAAAATGGTGTAAAGTCAAAGAGCTTTGGATTAACCATGTCTATAATTCTCAGATAAATATATACGCAGATAAACAAGAACGTTATAATGCTACTCGCATAGCTCTTGGATTATCATCAAGAGAGCGTGTATTTAAGTTTGAGGATAGTATAGATTGGGTTTGGATTTCTGAAGAAGAAAAAGAAAGATTAAAGCCAGCTATAGGTTGGATTAACTTCTTTAAAGCTAACTTTCCGTATATTGAAAATAAATGGAAAGTAAATCTCTCGTTAGGTAAAACGGAACAGGAGTTCATTGATGAACTGTCTTCTGGATACCTAAAAACAGTTAATGATTCTGTAAAGAATAAGTTAGCAGTTTTTATTACTAATTATTTGAAAAAATGATTATGTATTTTCCACGTACCAAAAAGATTTATCTTGCTGAATACGTAGGGTGGGATTGGAAAGTTGTTTGTTATAAAGAAGGATGTTATAATTTTGCATACAAATGGAATGTTGTAATACCTTCTAAATTTCATCATTTGATGAAAAACGACGATATTGTAAATCTATTAGGTTGGATTCATGAAAACATCGTAATGAAATTAGAAGATTTAACGTATATTACACTTAATGTATTGATACGAATATCAACGGGTCTTTTGAACAAGTGCGATATTGACAAGGATACAAAAATAGAGTTACATGATACAATCGTTTCTCAATTGAGAAATAGAAAATCCTACTTAATCAGTGAAGATTTACCTTTTTAGCTATAGATCATTGGGTTGGTCTATAGCTCCTATTGTGGTCAAGCTATATCCACGATGCGAGTGACACGCTTATAAATAGCTCTATTTGTTTTGAAAAATCCACGTATTACCCCAGAGGAAGTGGAGATTATCAAAAGCGCGCAAGCTGGTAATATATCAGCTTTTAATAAACTTTTTCATCGCTACAAGGGATTCGTTGATACAATCCTATACTACTATCTTAAAGATATGGATGAAGCAAAGGATATAACTAACATTGTATTCTTAAAAGTTTATGAAAAACTCTCTCAATTCACAGACTATGACTCATTTGGAGGATGGCTGAGAATTTTAACAAACCGTACAGCAATTGATTACTTACGTAGTGTCAAGAACCACGCGAAACCTATAGGAGGAGAAAGTGAAAGACTATCGCTTGCCTCTTCTATATCTTCCGATGAAGATGATCTTGTCAATCGTCTTGCATACGAGAGAATACTCGAAGAATTTGAAAAATTCCCTGCTCACATGAAGCAGATTCTTGAGCTATTCTACGTGAATAATATGACTGTTGTACAAATTAGTGAAGCTTTGAGAATCCCCACTGGAACTATTAAGTCGATTTTATCAAGGACTCGAAAGCAAATCAAAAAATCGTTTAATCAAAATTAAAAAAAATGGACTTACTTTGGTTTTTCATTGGAATCCTTATTATCTTTTGTATCGGTCGATACAATGAGAGCAATAAGTTGTTTTGGATACTGTTAATATCATTTGTTGGTAGTTTTGCAGTAGCTACAATCATTACGAAAGTGACATCGTATGATTCTAATGGAGCTAAGAAGAAGGAGGTTCAGGTATGTAAACCCACGCAGGCGTCAAATAACGCATCAGGAATATTCCTTTTGGCAGATGCTATGTTAGGAGACACACAAAGCGTACAGCTAAAACCTGCGAGTCAGGAAACGTACATGCCTGAATTACTTTCAATTGGCTTCAATAGTCCGCTCGTTAACAGCGGAATAGTTTACTCACCCTTAAAACCACCACAACTATGTTACCATATTTCGATACATCATGACATGTCATGAGATAAACAGCATTCAATTAATCAATTAACGTGATATTTTCACAAGTAAATAACTTTTAAATCATTATCAAAATGAGTAAGAAGAATAAAGGCGGAAAGCCACAGTCAAAGCCAGCTAACAAAGCTGCAAACGCAGCTCCTCAGGTAGAAGCTCCAACAGTGGAGACTAAGAAAGAGGAGAAGGTAGAAGATCCTAAAGTAGAAGAGGTTCAGACACCTGCTAACCCAATGAGTGAATTCACCGAGGAGGTGAAGAAGGCTACAGCACGTGGACTTGATCCAAATCGTACAGTAGACTTGCTTAATCTCAGTCACTCTTATTTCCACGACCCAGATGCTGCAGCAGAGCGTTATGGAATTAAGAGAGAAGTAGCTGTTAAGATGGATCAGTGTACAGCTATTGGTGTTATGACTATGTTTGCTCAGGAAGTAGCTCTTGCTGACACCCCATGGTCTCGTACAATGCGCCCAGCAGTACTGGAGAGCATGGCAGAAGTTGCGAAGGAGATTGGTGTAACAATCAACCTCAAGTCATTACCAGCTCCTGACAAGGATGGTAACGTAACTATTACCCAAGAGAACGTGAAAGTCTCTGCGGAAACTAAGAAGAAGCTTAAGGAGGAGAAAGAACTCCTTGAGGAGAAGCCAGAATTGGATGTTAATAAGATTGAGAATAAGATGCAGCTCCGCAAGAGTCTTCTTATCTTCTTGTCTGAGCGCAAGGATTATCTCAACAACATTCAGAAGGCTATCAGTCTTTATGCAGCATATCTGGAGAAAGAGAAAGCCGACGCCACCAAGGGCATGTCTCGCATTCAGTTGTTGCATAACCTTATCGAGCTTGTTGGAGAGGCTCCGATCGTAATGAATGGAATTGGTTCCTTTCTTTACACCGTTACCGCTGCAACAAAGTCTCCAGTACCAGCCTTTTGTCACCTCAAGAATACGGTTACAGATCGCACCACAGGAAACTGTGAGTATGAGAATCAGTTTATAGCTGATGTCGTACGCGAGCTTGTAATCTGGAAGGCTAATCTTTACAAGGCTAACAATAAGAAGTCTATTGAGGCTGTAAAGAAGAATCTTGAGGTACTCAAGAAGGATTCTAAGAAGAATGAGAAGGCTATCAAGGATCAGGAGGAGCGTCTTGAGACACTTGAGAATGGCTTTAAGGTATTTGATACAACTATCTCATACGTTACAGAGCCTTCTGCAGATCCTATCGAGTCTTTCATTGAGAAGAGTGCAGAGAAGGATCAGGTAGCGATGAAGATGTTCAAGTCTCTTACTGAGAGTCTTTATCGTGGCACCAGTCTCAAAGGCGTTAAGACAGACAGCTTGCTCGCAAACATGAAGATGCAGGCTGGAGTAATAACAAACCTGTTCCGTGATCCTCACATGCAGTTCGTAAACTATAAGGAGTCTGAGATTCCTGAATTGCAGTTTATGAAGGATGGCGAAACCGAAGAGCCTAAAGAGGAACCAAAAGAGGAACCTAAGGAAGCTCCAAAGGAAGAGTCTAAGACGGAAGGTGAGCCAGAAGAGACAGAAGAGTCAAAAAACTAATTCAGACTGCCAAAGAAAAGATTCGCGAAGTTGGTAGTCGTATTGGTAAGGCTTACAAAGTCTTGAAAGGCGAGTAAATCTATCAAAGATGAAAAAGTTAACAACATTTCTCTGCAGTATGGCATTCGCTCTTAGTGGCGTCTGCCTTGCTGTGAGTAAATCAGGACCACCACCATTACCTGGAAATATGGTGGTGCATGCGGAGCCGATGAAACCAATACCAGCTCCGTTTTTCTTGAATCAGAGTAACACTGAGAAAGAAGCTAAAAAGGACACTGTGTTTACACAAGTTGTAAAACACGATACAGTCCAAGTAACTAACACAAAATTCAAGTACGTTGTAAAGGTTCGTACTGAAGCTAAAGCTGAGACTCCGTATCTCCCAGCATTTAGTATAACAATACCGAAGGGGAGTTGGGAAACCTCCCATGATTCTACAAACGTAGTGTCAGAATAAAAGAACCGAGTGTATACCGTATATAGTCGGTGCTCCTGTATATTATAAGCTATGCGCTTAGTATGCAGGAGCAGCACATTAGTTCCATATAAGGTCTCATTAGCCTTAGGAACGAATTAACTTGATCCGAAAATATGTTAGCGCTCTCAAAGCGTGAGAAACCCAAAAGATAGGATGGAAGACATTTAAGCGTGAAAAACTTATTTGTATTAGGGAAAGTGTTGTATCAAACCCTATTCATATGGAAGTGAGAACCGTCTGGTGATGGAAATATGAGAAGACACGTAAGTTGTGAGTTGACAATCACACAATACTGATACCGTATCGGAAATGTATACTATGATACTATGTATATAAGAACGTTACACGAGATGAAGCTATAATAAGAAACCCCGAAGAATATAGTACATGGTATGGCTATATGAAGGCAAGGCCAATTCTATTATAGAAGTATCTACTAAAACCCAGCTCAGTGTTCCTCTACAACCAAAGTAGAGTATGAAGGAGTGAAAAAATGTATGGAGTATAACAATATCGTGAAAGGGATAATACCCACGAAGTATACCGTAACTATGCTGGCTATGTAAAACCCGACTGTTCGATTCAGTCACCTTTTGGGTCACCTTAGGGTCCAGGGACGGGGTAAAACGCCTGATATATGAAGAAGTACGTCCGCCAGGCTTTGGTCGTTTATGCGGGATATAAAAGTAAAATGACCAGCAGGTTGGGCAATACCTGAATGCAGAAATGCTACGCGAAACGAGGCCGCGGTCAAAGTCTGATTTGAGTGTACACAGCTCTTTGGGTGGAGTGAAGATATAAGTGGTACAATGGGATGAGTTGATAAAAACAATTCTCCAATGCGATGATAACGTTACAATCATGGTAGCCGCACTCAGAGGCGATACTGGGAAAACTTTAATTAGGTAGACCTGATTCAGAATGCCATATTACCAATGGTAATGAAAGATCCGTCAACCTTCAATGACTACAAGTATTAGTGCTTTGCATTATATTTACAATATTATATAGTCTCTACAGAGTAGTAAGCTGGTATATTATATATGAGTAAATGTATAGCTTTAGATAAGTATTAAGAAAAGAGAGTTAGAGAGAAAATAAACATGTTTAACAAAAATGGATGTCTCCCGATAGATATACCCCTTTCGTTGTAAGAAAGAAATTGAGTCGGAAATCCGAGTGCCAACCGTAACTTTGAAAAAATTATGCAGAATAAACTATACGATTCCGTCTCGAGCTTGAGTCGCCGAACGTAACTACTAATAGGTAGCAACGGACGGTATTGAAGCAGGACAGCAAATCCTTATAGATTTATAGAGCAGTTATCAGTAAACTGATGGGCAGCAACAGAACTTAAGTACGTCCTTGTAATAAGGATAGGGAGTTAGTGACTCATTAATACATCCTGTCTCGGTGTATTAAAAAGGAATGTTGTGGGTGACAAGGGTAATGATAGGGTTAAATTCCCGAGTGTTCGTGCACTGTCTCGAAGAAATGAGAGATTAAAAACAAATGAGGAAGCTTATCCAATAGAAAAACAGCCGTAGTATCTGTGATCCCCCTGAAGGTGAGATAGTTCGATAATGAAACGCAAATTATGTATTCCGCGTATAAGAATGAATACTAACATAAGAGATAATCTGTGGTGAATTAACAATCATCGGTAGTTACTTTTAAGTATGTGGAAAGTACGAGAAGAAATTACCAAAGTTTTTGTGGGTCAATCGTATGTGGAAACTTACATCTGTATCTCAGCACTGTAACCCTCCGCGAATCCTGAATCATCAGAGACTTTGACGGATACAGAATAGTATACTTCACATATTGTTTATTAGAATTAAACAATGAATTACATAAATCATTGCACTTGATTGTGCACATTCAACATTCAAAGCTTATGATAGCAATTTTAATGATGGGCTAAGTTAATCCTACCGTTGGATTCCCGTTACATGAGTTGAGCTTCACTTAGAGGAATATAGAAATGTAACAGTTAAAATTGGAAGCGTGCTTCCCATTAGAATAGCAATTGAAGTTGATTTTTTCACAACATTCAGACCCAATGAGGCAGTAATGTTTTACTTTATAAAGCTGTATTTCAGCGTAAAACTTTATTATTAATTTCATCGTTGGTTTATCAAAAACGATGTCAAAAAGGATGAAAAATTATGGAAACTGTAAAAGCATCAGTAGTAGCAAACAATCGTAAGTCACTCTCAATCGTAGGCCAGAACTTTGGCTGTCAGTATTATCGCCCAGAGGCACGTCAGAACGCTGTTAACTTCGACGAGAAGAAGCGTAAGATCGAGCAGGATGGCAATGTTGAGCTCACAACGAATCGCGCAACAAAGCGTTATCTCGTTAAGGGTTATGATGTAGTGAGCATTCAGCTCGGTAACGACATCACTGGTTCTCCAGTAGTGTTCATCAACAAGGATGATCAGGCAAGTGAGGTAGCAATGCCAATCTCTCCAGATTTGTCTAAGGTTGGTCAGGTAACAGAGGACGCTGTTTCTAAGGCTCTTCGTGGTGACAAGAACATCATCTTCTCTGACGTAGAGAAGTTGGTTAAGCAGTGTAATGCTGCAAACCAGGCTGAAATCAGCCGTATTGAGGAACTTAAGGCTAACCTCGACAAGGAATTGCAGTCTCTTCAGAATGCAATTGCTGGTAACATCAAGAAGCTCGATGATTACAATCACGAGATGAATGCAAGCACTAACGCTGCATCAGGTGTAACCGTAACAATCACAGAGGACTAAACCTATGGAAAAGCTTGTATCTGATGCAAGCAAACTGTTAATGCAAGTTCTAATGACTGATTCCAAAGTGTCTGTAAAGATACTTGACAACGCAAATGATGCGGAAAAGTACAAGATTTGTACAATCCAAGATAATGGTACTATTGTTCTTGGAAAGACATCTGTGCGTTGGTGGAATCAGTTGTTAGGCTGTCAGGACAAAATTCCATTTGATAGTTTTGCTTTGAAAGTGTGGGACGCTTTGGTAGATTTATCAAGCGGCCTTAACAATAAAGCTATTCTCAATGGTTTATCTATTGAAGTAGTAAAGAAGTCAGTCCGTACAAAGGACTATGACTATGTTGTCCGTCGATTATATGATTGCTGGGCTCATGTAGCTCAGAAGAGCGAAGGATACCAAAAGGCTCTGTCTCCCGAGGGAGGCCCGGGTTCGGCCCAAGACTGTCCTGGTGGTACTTTCGCGTCCGACAAGCCACGTGAAATAGTAATCAACATCAACGGTACTAAGAAAACAATTCCTTTCATAGATAGTAATGGTGATCCACTGAATATAGGATTGGATTACGGATTTCTTGGATTTCGTAACTTGTAAGTGATATATCTGAGGATATAGAAGCATAATCCCGAGGGAAAATGCTTCATAACAAGCAGTTAAGAAAGAAAAGAATGAAGTATGATGATTCTAAATTCGGATTATCGTTACTTGGTTATTTACAGTTATCCATTTCCCCGAGGGGATTGGGGTGTGCTTCCTGCGGGAGGCGCACCTCGCGGATTAACTTTAAGTAAACTTGGTTCGATTCCAAGCTATGAGCAAGTGTAGGTAAATGATCTCTCGAATTCATATTAGTTGTATTTTTAATTTTAATCAAAATCTAATTATGAGTAAGAATAAATCAATTGAATTGAATTCAGCAAAGATCATCAATATCCGTAAGAATCTTGATATGACAATCAACAAGTATTGGAAGATCATTCGTGCGGAAAACGTAATGGCTAAGAAGGCTATTGCAGCAGGCCAGGGTTCTAGCTATGACCTCAAGGGTTTGTACAATGAAATCACACAGATGAGTGAGAAGCGTATTATCATTAAGGGTATGCTTATGTTACTCAATATGGGTATTACAGAGTTCAACTATGAGGAGTTTAAGAAGACCAATAACTATGCTATTTTTGCAGCTGGCGAAGCTAAGGAAGCTATTGCACAGCTTAAGATGATTCCTACCATTAATCCTTCTGAGAAGGCATCTAAGGGTAAGAAGCATATGGGTAAGACAGAATCTTTTACCTCAGCAAAGATTGCATCTCTCGTTAAGGAGAGTCAGTTGAAGGCAAATAAGTTTGACGCTAAGCTCAAGGAGTTTAACGACAATACTAACATAACATGTACTGATGATATTGCAGATAAGTTCTCTATAGACTTAGCAGTATAACATCGGCACAAGTATATGGTGTATAAGGACCAGCATTTATGCGACAGTTCGAGGCTGTCTATACTTTCATTTTAAGGCCATTTAGAGGCCTTCTGAGGCGTTATAATACGTTTCCAGGACAATTCACCGCAGAGGTGGAAATAGCGCCTTAGAACGTAACTATTTAAATCATTATCAAAATGGATAAGAATTTGCAACCAAACATATCAGACCCAAACGTTATATATAACACATTAAAGAACAATCGTAAAGCATATTTAAAAGCTCATTTCGCTATACGTTCAAAGAAACTACCTTGGTACATGCTTACTAAAGGTAAGTGTAAGAACTATGAAGAGCGTATGAAGAGTTGGGGTGCTTGTGTAGATTACTTTGACGTTCCATCAGAAACTAAGGTTATGAGTGAACGAGTTATTATCAAACGTATTGGAAGTGCAAACTTTATGGAGCGATTAGCTCAACATAAACTTGCAAAGTGGGTACGTAAAAACCCAGCACCATGTGATGAAATGGATTTGTTTAAGAACGAATTCCTTGAACCATGGAAAGAAGAGCGAGATAAAGCTCTTGAACATTTTCGAGATATCGTAGTTTCGATATATGACAAAACAGTATTACCGTATGACCGCAAAAAGGCATTGATTGTGCCTATGATAGATATGGGTGGAGGAGTCTATTCATATCCAAATATGGACCCGATTACGATCGGTTATCCATTATGTAAGTTTGCTGGAAAACGGTTCGTTAAGAAAGATACTGTAGTTGACGTATGTAAAGAGGCGCTTAAGAAAGTGTCTAAACAGTACAACTGTAAATCAGTTGACTATACATACGAACGCAAGGTGTTGCTCAGTGTAGCAGCATAACAGTGCTGGTGGTGACACTCTTCGTCCCACCAACACTTTAAAAAGGAGAGTTGGCTGAGTGGTCTAAAGCGCTGGTCTTGAAAACCAGAGGGCGGTAAAACGCTCCAAGAGTTCGAATCTCTTACTCTCCTCCAACATTGGAGATTTAAGCCTAATTGGTAAGGCAACAGTTTGCTAAACTGTCAGTAATCGTAGCAATATGATGTATAGGTTCGAGTCCTATAATCTCCGCAATACTTAAAATCAATAATATGTTAACAATAGTATTAAGTGCAATACTTGGATTATTTATTGGCATTACATTATTTCCAATAGGATTGTTTCTTAGAGCAAGAAAATCTGGTTGGGATGATAGTAATATCTTTAATATATTTCATGTGTTGTTTCATTTAGCTTTACATCCTGATGATTTCACCAAGATGTATTACAAGAACGGGAAAAAGCCGTTCTGGTACTTAACAAAAGATGAGTTTTCAGAAGTCTTATATGTAAGACCATAGTAATAAATAAAAATAAATAATATGAATTACGTAAAACCATCAATTATCCAAATCAAAGTAGAGAACTTTAATCTTATGTCAGCTTCTAATAAAGAAGGTTCAACATGGGTTAATGGAAACGCTACTGGTTGTGAAAAGCCAGTAACTATTGATGATTTGGAGAAGAATGATGAGGAATGCTCAGGTAATTAACCTGAGCTTCCTTAACTATTATTGATTAGCTGTAGATGGTCTAAATATTGGTTCGATTCCAATATACAGCACATACGTTTACTTAGAGTCATTGAACCATGTTTATACGAAATTTTAAAGTCGTTACGTACGACATAGAGATTTTCCCAAACTGTTTTCATTGTACATGTAAAGACACAGAGACACAAGAGTTATTACTTTTTGAAATATCTAATAGAAAGAATCAGCTAACAGAGTTAGTTGATTTTTTCGTTTCTAAAGACATAATCTTTTGTGGCTATAACAACAAGCATTATGACGACGTGGTATTAAATTATATTATAGATCTTCAGAGACAATTGAGTCGTAGAACCAGTCAAGAAGTCTGTAGGTCGTTATATAAGCTATCTAAGTGTATAATAGAGTCAGAAGACGGAGATATAGAAAGATTCAAGAAATGGAAATATGCAAATAAATTCAATTCTATGGATCTTTTGACTATGCAATTTAGTTCAAAGTTAAGAGTAGGTCTTAAGGAAATGCAATTAACTATGCACTATAAAAACGTTCAAGAATATTCAGGTTCATTTGATTTACCAATCGAAGACTCTGATATTGACGAAATGATTGCATATAATATAAACGATGTTGAATCTACTACAGATCTATTAAATAGACTTGAAGAAGATATAAAACTTCGTTTGTATATTGAAGATGAATATGGAATTCCGTGTTTGTCTTTCGATGGAGTAAAAATTGGAGAATCCATCCTTGCTAAACTTTATTGTAAAAAAACAGGCATAGATATAAAAGAACTCAAAAAAAATCAAGAGCCAGTTGATGACATAAAGTTAAAGGATGTGATTTTCCCTTTTATACAATATAAAAATCCGAAATTAAAAGACGTTCTCGAAGATATGAAAAAACAAGTAGTTGATTCGCATGAACGCAAAGGCTATGAGAAGAAGTTTGTTCTCTCAAATTTAGGCTATTCTGTTGGAGTTGGTGGATTACATTCTATCAACAAACCAGAAATCTTCCGTCCTAACGAGAATGAGTATATTGGGCACAGTGATGTGGCGTCGATGTACCCATCGTTGTTAATTAAATACAACCTTGCTCCAAGTCGTGTAGGAAAAGAATTTTTGCAGGTCTACACTGACGTTTACAACGACAGAATTTATGCAAAACATAATCGACAGAAACTTAAGGACAAGACACTAAAGCTTGCCCTTAACGCTGTAACGGGGAAAATGCAAGAAGAATCAAGTTGGTTATACGATCCATTTAACGTCTTCCGAATAAGAATCAATGGACAGTTGATCTTGTTTATGTTAATAGAACGTTTGCTGGAGTTAGATTGTAGGATTATACAAGCTAACACAGATGGTGTAGTGTATATAGCTAAGGAAGAGAATCGTAGTAGAATTCAGGAAGCTATTGCAGAAGTAGAAGCTATTACACAACTTGTATTTGAAAGCAATGATTATGAAGCGTTTTATCAGTACGCAATTAATGATTATTTCGGTATCATTAAGGGTTACTCTGAATCCAAAGACCCTAATCTGATAGAAAAGAAAGGAATGTTTATAACCGAGACCAAGCTTGGGAAAGGATTAGCACCAGTCGTAATTCCTAAAGCGGTTATAAATTATTTTCTTACAAAACAACCAGTTAAAGAATTCATAATATCTGATAAAGATATTAGAGACTTTGTAATTGGTCAACGCGTAGCTAAAAAGTTCGATGTATATCACGGAAGTGAGAAAGTACAGAGAATAAATAGGTTTTACGCATCTACAAACGATTATTATTTATTCAAGAGAAAATATAATGAGAAGTTAAAGGGTTTTGAATTTTCTTATCAAGGTAAGAAAGTTGATGTTAAAAAATATACAGACATAAACCTTTTGACAGAATCAGGAGTTACTATCTTGAATACGTATGACGAAAAGCCTATAGAGCATCGTCATATAAACTATCAGTACTACATTTCTAAAGCGAGTAAAATTATTAGTGAGCTTACGAGTGTACAACTGAGTTTGTTTGACGATCAGACTTGTTAACCAAAGAGTATAAAAGTATGATTATTGAATTAAACACAAAACTTCTGGATTATCCAGATAAACTAAATTTAAATCAATTAGTCTTCCTAAGTATGGTATTGGATAAGAATCAAAAATCTAATAATCAAGACGTCCGCAAAATTGTCAGCCTAATTAGCGACGACGAAATATCATACTTAATCGAACAAGGACTTATTACCTCGATAGAGAGAGGGAATTCAATTACATATCAAGAATCTGAAAAGCTTACAGCTTATATCGAACCAGATCGTAGCTATTTTGATCAGTTTTACGATATGTACCCAGTTTATGTTGTTCGTCCAGATGGAGAAAAAGTCTATCTTAGAACGAATAAGAATAAATGCAGAAATCTTTATAACTCCTATGTTAGTAAAAGCTATACCAAAGCTGAACATATTAACAAATGCTTAGTTAAGGAACTTGAGAAGAAAACCAAGCTGGGCAAAATAGGATATATGAAGACTATGTGGAGATGGTTACAAGACCATCAGTGGGAAGAAATTGAAGAAGAGATGCTAAGTGAACAGCAAGAGCAAAATACAGAGACATATGGAACAGAACTTATCTAATTTGATACGTCCTATGTCTGTAGTTGCGAATGAAGCTGTTCAATATATTGCAGGCAGACGTGAACATAAAATCGTCAGCTTAAAAACAAGATGGAATAAGTTTAACAAACAGTGTATGGGTGGAATAGAGCCTAACACTGTACTTACCATTGCAGGTATCTCTGGAAGTGGAAAGAGTTCGTTTGCGAACTTAATTACCACAGACGTGATTGATTTAAATGAATCAGAAGATGTTATAGTACTAAACTTCTCTTTAGAGATGGTTGGTTTTAGGCAGGTTGGAAGGACGCTCTCAAATAAGCTAAGGAGAACGACTTCGACTCTGTATAGTTCTGAAAAGGACCTGGACGACAATACCTTCAGAATGGTCGTATCGGTAACCAATAAGCTAAAGGAGTATCCTATTTACTTTGTAGATAGCCCTACTACTCCCACGCAAGTTAAAGACATAATATTCCAATTCTATGACACGTATGTTAAAGGAACTAACAAGCATTTCTTGATAGTATACGATCATGCGTTACTAACAAAACAAGTAGGATCTGTATTAGAAACTATAAGTGAGTTAGAAAGAGTGTTCATACAAGCTAAGAAGCTACCAATGACAAGCATTATACAGCTTGCTCAGATGAACAGAAACATAGAATCTTCTGAGAGAATAAACAATCCGACAAGTCATTATCCTATGAGAAGTGATTTGTCATCATCAGACGCTATATTTCAAGCAAGCGATTACGTTTGCGTTATACATAGACCAGAAATATTGGGCATCCAAGAATACGGTCCGAATCATTTACCTACTTCTAACAAAGTATACATACACATGTTAAAGAACCGCGATGCGGGAAAACCATGTATACTTGAATTCGAGAATGACCTTGCGTTCAATAATCTGATAGAAGTATAAGCGTCAATTGTAAAACATTTTAAGGCTGAAATTTTATGAATACATATACTTTTACAACTGGCAACAATAGTAACAACAATATTAAGAAGTTTTTCACATTTTCCTTTCTCAAGAAGAATAAGCCTACAGACTATTCTGAGGTTCTCGATGACCTTATTCTTGATAATCTAATGGAGACTAATTCATATCTCAAGGATTACAAGACTAAGCAGGAAGATGCAAAGATCTTCAAGGCCAGCACTGCTTCACTGAAGGGCAACGAGTTTGCAGAGGCAGCATCATTCCTTGCTAACTATGGCAAGAAGAAGACTTTCCCATTTACATTTGGTAAGGTTTACAAGCTCGCGGGCATTCCAGTTATCTTCTACGATGACGAGATTCAGATTGACCGTGACATTTACACATACGACGACTTCGAGAATCTTGCATTCTTGAATACGTTGAGTGCTCCAAAGAAGAAGATCATTATTGATATTTATACCAACAGTCACAATATCAATATTGAGATTAATAAATAATCTAAAACCTAAGAGTTAATGATTACATTACCTACATCTAAAGTTCCAGCAGTTTCAGTTAATCCACGTTTCTTAATTATCTATGGTCGTCCAAAATCTGGTAAGACATCAGCATTGGCACAGTTAGAAAATAACTTGATCATAGACTTAGAAGGTGGTTCTACATTCATTGATGCTATGGCAATACAATGCCGTAACATTAGTGATTTAGGAGAAGCTGCTCAAGCCATTAGAGCTAAGAATAAAGAAGTAGGGCATAATTTCTATAACCGTATTACAATAGACAATGCTACTCGATTAGAGGAGATTTGTTTAAGTTATGCTGCTACTTTATATCGTCAAAGTCCAGTTGGAAAGAACTGGAAGGGAGACGATGTTCGTACATTACCTAACGGTTCTGGCTATTTCTATATTAGACAGGCAGTACGTAAGGTAATTGACATGTTTAAAGAGCTTTGTGATGAATTCATATTAGTTGGACATGTTAAGGATGTACAGATTGATAACAACGGAGAAGAGTTGTCAGAAATGGCACTTGACTTAGTTGGAAAGCTTTCTGCAATTATATGCGGAGAAGCTGATGCGGTAGGTCTTGTTTACCGAAAGGGAAATGAGACTCATATAAGTTTCAAAGGAGGAGATGGTTCTATTAAGGAGGCCCGTGCTCCACACCTAAGAGGACAGGATATAGTCATCGCCAAAGGAAACGATGATGGAAGCATAACAACATATTGGGATAAGGTTTATAAGGATTAATCCCTATTATTTTAAGAAGTTATAACTCAATAAAATTAAGAAATTATGTATAGTACAAGTACAGCTGTTACAAATAATAACGAGTCAAATGGTTCTTATATGCCAGTTGGTATTAATGAGAACGTTTTCTTGAAGTCTGTAGAGGCTAAGAAGTCTCCAAACGGTCATGATTTTCTTGAAATTACATTCGAGAATAGTGAGGGTAAAACCGCATCTATGACAGAATGGAAGAACGAAAAGAGCATGTGGGTTAAGACCGACGAGGATTTACAGCGTCGTGATAACTTACAGTTTGGTCGTATCATGCAGATTATCAACTGTTATTTCCCTAAGATTGAAGGTGAGTTTAGCACTTTCAAGGAGATGATAGATTGGGTTCAAGCAACACTCTTTCCTATGGTAGCAACTAAGAAGGCTTTGCGTCTGAAGGTTGTTTACGATAAGAATAACTATACTCAGGTATCTAAGAACGGTATCTTTGTTGAGCCTATGGATAAGGCTGAGACAGAGATTAAGAAGTTCTCTCGTGACAGTTTTGAGCGACAGGTAGTCGCAGATGTTGAGAAATCAACAGATCCTCTTGCTTCAGCTACAAACGCTGATAGTACTCAGGCATCAGGTAGTGACGACCTTTATGTTTTACTGCCATAACTTTTCATATAGGAGGTTCGATTCCTCCTCATCCCACCGTAAGACCTAATTTTGCCAATTAGGCTTGGGTGGTAAACTTAATAACCAATGGGAGCATACTGTCCATAAACAAAATGTATGAAGCGCTAAGGAACAATGCGTAAACTATGTTAGGATGCTGGCGAGCTAATTGTGTAGTTGGAAAGGTTAATAGAACTTACATGAATACGTAGAATCAACAGGCTATTGATTCGATTAAATCGAACAGCA